>Ga0208645_1000876_pt1 | contig 29553 bp, 31 predicted proteins | sample VirMetDEL_Sep_01_FD_184519 | JGI IMG/M metagenome (GOLD analysis project Ga0208645, IMG submission 184519) | Aqueous microbial communities from the Delaware River and Bay under freshwater to marine salinity gradient to study organic matter... | ecosystem: Environmental > Aquatic > Marine >... | reverse complement strand
CATCTGCAAGGCATACAAGCCTGACATCGTTCTGTTGGACATGGGTGATAAGTTTGCTAGGACAGGTGGCTTTTCACGTCCTGATGAGGCGTTAAAGGCCAATGCAATCCACGCACGTATGATTGCCAAGCAACATGACTGCGCTGTATTTTATATGTCACAGTTGTCAGCCGATGCAGAAGGTAAGATTATTCTTAACCAGAGCATGATGGAAGGTAGTCGGACAGGTAAGGCGGCTGAAGCTGACCTGATGATACTGATTGCCAAGAACCCACCAGTGCAGGGACAGGATGAAGAGGATATTGAACGCCATCTAAACATTGTAAAAAACAAGTTGACAGGCTGGCATGGTAGTGTACACTGTCAGCTAGAGTATCAGACAGCGAGGTATACAGCATGAAACTGACAATAGACGTAGAGAATACAACAACAGAACGTAACGGTAAGTTACACCTTGACCCCTTTGAGCCAGACAATTCACTGACTATGGTGGGTATGTTGGACGATACGGGTCGTGAACATCTTATATATTTTGACCACAACGACATAGAAGCGACACCATTCGGTCATGGTGTTGTGCAGAATGAACTAGACAAAGCTACTATCCTGATCGCACACAATGCAGCTTATGATTTGCTTTGGTTATGGGAGTCAGGCTTTAAGTATGATGGCCCTGTATTCGACACTATGCTTGGCGAATATGTGCTACAGCGTGGACAGAAGCAGCCGCTATCCCTAGAGGCTTGTGCTGAACGGTATAAATTAGATACCAAGAAGCAAGACACACTCAAGGAGTACTTCAAGAAAGGTTACAGCACACGTGACATACCACATGATGAGTTGGCAGAGTATCTGTCTGCTGACCTTCACGCTACACAACAATTGTCACACAAGCTAATGCGTCAGCTACAATCATCCAGCAGTGGCCTTATGGATACAGTTACGCTGACCAATCAGGTGTGTGTCACATTGGCACGTATCTATCAGCGTGGATTCAAGGTTGACCTAGATGCACTAGAGAATGTGCGTCAAGAATTTGAACAGGAGAAGTGTCAATTAATTGACGACTTACAGGTTCATGTCCGTAAGGTTATGGGTGACACACCGATCAACCTCAACAGTCCAGAGCAATTGTCTTGGGTTATCTATGGTCGTAAAGTTATCGACAAGCACGATTGGGCTACACTGATTGACCCATACATGCCAGACGATGAGTTTAGGCAGCTTGTAGCGACACGCACACAGCGTATGTATCGCACTAATGCAGTGCAGTGTCCTACGTGCAAAGGCAGTGGCTACATACGCAAGACCAAGAAGAATGGTCAACCGTTTGCCAAGCCAAGTAAATGCCCTGAGTGTGATACATCAGGCTTTCTGTTCAATTCTACTGACACTATGGCTGGCTTCAAGTTCAAGCCGCCTACAGCTAAGTGGGCATCAGCTAATGGGTTTAGTACCAGCAAAAACAATCTACAGTTACTAGAGGCAGGTGCTAAGTCTAAGGGTATGGATGACGCAGTTGACTTCTTGTCTAAGGTGCGTAGGCTTAGTGCAGTAGATACATATCTGTCATCGTTTGTTGATGGCATTAAGAACTACACCAAGGAAGACGGTATGCTGCATGTCAGTCTACTACAACACCGCACATCGACAGGTCGCTTGTCGGGTGCTAACCCTAACATGCAGAACATGCCACGTGGCGGCACGTTTCCTGTGAAGAAAGTATTTGTGTCACGATTCGATGGTGGTAAGATACTTGAGGCTGACTTTGCGCAGCTAGAGTTTCGTGCTGCCGCATTTTTATCACAGGATGAGGTTGCAATTGAAGAAGTATCTACTGGATTTGATGTACACGCATACACCGCTAAAGTTATTAGTGATGCTGGTCAGCCTACGAGTAGACAGGATGCAAAAGCGCATACGTTTGCTCCGCTATATGGAGCAACAGGCTTTGGCAGAACAAAAGCGGAAGCTGCATACTACGAACACTTCACAGAGAAGTACAAGGGCGTTGCCTCTTGGCATTCCCGACTGGCTAAAGAAGCTATAGAAACACAAAAGATAAAAGCACCATCAGGTAGAGAATATTCGTTTCCTGATGTTGTACGTAAAGCTAGTGGCAGGGTGTCATACTTTACACAGATAAAGAACTACCCTGTGCAGGGGTTTGCCACAGGGGATATTGTTCCTCTTGCGCTACTGCACATTGATATGCTGCTTAACAATATGCAGTCATGTATAGTAAACACAGTACACGATTCAATTGTAGTTGATGTACATCCAGAAGAAGAAAGGAAAGTCCTAGATATAATCGACATGACGAATAAAGAGTTGCCTAATCTGATTACATTACGATGGGGTATAAAATTTAATGTACCCCTGTTATTGGAATCAAAAATCGGTCCGAATTGGCTTGACACTAAAGACGTAGCGTGATATAACTACGGTTCTAAACTCTCAAGAAAGGAGAAATGAATGACACAATTAACAACAGTAGATACTAATAACTTTGCGGCTATGGCGAAAGCTATGGGTATCGCACACGAGAAGACATCATCCTCTTCTAGTTCACTTGCACGACTACGCATTAATCATGCACCTATCATGGGTACAGCAGAGGTTAATGGTAAGAGTGTCAATGTCGAAGTAGTCGAAGGTGGTGCATACAAACTAGAGATTCCTGATGGGCCTACACACTATGCGTCATCCATCAAGATGCGTCCTTTCATGCAACGCTTCATGCACAAGCGTTTCATTCAGGGTGATGCCAAGAATCCTAACCGTTACATCAAAAGCGTAATGGCTGATACACTTGACATCGACTTGAAGGACAACAACGGTGGGTTTAACTGCGGTAAACCTGCTGGCTTCATCAAAGATTGGGCGGCATTGCCTAAGTCACAACAGGACTTGCTAAAGTCTATCAAGAGAGTGCGTGTCGTATTTGGTGAGGTTGAGTTAGTTAATCCTACGAATGAAAAGGGTGAGCCTGTAGAGGTAGCACCTACACCATTCATCTGGGAGATTGACAACCGTGATGCCTTCAAGGAAATCGGCAGTAGCTTTACTACTCTAGCTAAGATGCAACGCTTGCCTATCCAGCACATCATCACTGCTAATACTGATGAACGCACAATACCTACAGGTGCAAAGTACTACGTGCCTAAATCATCCTTGGATGTTACCACAACAATTGAACTGACCGATACTGACCAAGTATTGTTTGGTGACTTCATGTCGTGGGTTGACAACTACAATACGTACATCATTAATACGTGGGCAGAGAAAGCCAATGCACTAATGGAAGATGATGACATTGATGTAGTCGATGACCTAGTTGACATTGAAGTAGAAGAAGAGGTAGCATAATGCATCACCGCGCTGAAATTGCACTCCATCAATATATGGAAGACGCAGTACAAGGCAAAACAGAAATGTCAGAGGAGACAATCGAACAAGTCTCTTCTGATATTGCCGAAGCATTGCAAAAGCAGTTTGGTAGCGGTAAAAGTCGGGGCGATTTTAAATTACGTATGTCAAATGTGGGTCGCCCCACTTGCCAACTCTGGTATGAAAAGAATAAGCCAGAGGTAGCACTACCTAAACCGACTACATTCATAATGAATATGATGCTTGGAGATATTGTCGAGGCAGTGTTCAAGGGTTTACTACGAGAAGCAGGAGTACGATATGAAGAGCCTGAACATGTTACGCTTGAACTGGATGGTGCATCCGTTAACGGAACATATGATATTGTTATTGATGGTGCTGTTGATGACGTAAAGTCTGCATCACACTGGTCATACACAAACAAGTTTGAATCATATGACAAGTTAGCTAGTGGTGATGGGTTTGGTTATGTAGGACAGCTTGCTGGCTACGCTAAAGCATCGGGTAAAGATGTTGGTGGCTGGTGGGTAGTCAATAAAGCCAATGGACAGTTCAAGTATGTACCAGCATCAGGGCTTGACTTAGATACAGAAATAGCTAAGATACAAGCTACAGCAGACACAGTAAAGGAAAACAAGTTTGAAAGATGCTTTGAACCAGTACCAGAGACATTTAGAGGAAAGGAGACAGGCAATAAAGTACTTAACGATGGTTGTCGGTTTTGTAGTTTTCGCATGGATTGTTGGGATAATCTAACAGAACGCCCAGCAGTAATGTCAAAAGCTAAAGTGCCACCAACAACAGCATACATAGGAGATGTAGTTGTACCATAAGGCATGGAGAGCCGCACGTAAGTATGGGTATCGTAGTGGGCTAGAGTTGACCATAGCAGAAAAGCTAAAGACAGATAAGGTATCATTCAGATACGAAGCTGTTAAGATTGAATGGCAAGACCTAGCCTACCGTACCTATACACCTGACATAATACTTGACAATGGTATTATAGTTGAGGTAAAAGGTAGGTTCGTTACGGCAGACAGACGCAAGCACACCGAAATCAAAAAGCAACATCCTGAGTTGGACATACGCTTCGTGTTTGAGAATAGTAGAAACAAAATACGTAAAGGAGCAAAGACAACATACGGAGATTGGTGTATCAAGAATGGATTCAGATACTATGACAGAATAATTCCAGAGGACTGGATAAAAGAAAAGGGAAAGGATAAACACCCTGACTTTATCAGTCACCCAAACTCAACAGTGAAGAGGAGAAAAAGAAAATGAACAAAGAAGAAATGATAGAGAGGATACAAGACGAAGACTTTGTGATACGAGTAAGACCCTTCGCTGATGAAGATGGTATATGGAGTGGTGAAATAGACATATCAATCATGGCCTTTCCAGACAATCCCCTATGTGATGAAGACTATGGCAACGTCATGCACTTTACTAAGATGATATGTGCTACTGTACCAATCATGGAACAGGAAGAAAGTGTTCGTGAATTAGTACATGAATATGTGATGAATATGTTTGACAACGAGATGGATATTGATGTAGAACTAGAGGAAGAATGTGGTGTAGAAAAAACCTATGACGGTAACATAGTACACCTTAACTTCAACAGTAAGACAAGGGGTAGCGCATGAGGCATGAACAGTATATGAAAGATAGAGCAGTACAAGAGATTATTGATACAGCAGACCGTATCGGTAGCAAAATTGATATGGTCAACAGTCCACCACACTACAACCAGACGGGCATTGAGTGCATACATGCTATCTCTGCTGCCACTAATGATGGCTTTAAATATTACCTGCAAGGTAACATTCTCAAGTATCTCTGGCGTTTTGACTACAAGAGCAAACCATTGGAAGACCTAGAGAAAGCCCGATGGTATCTGGATAAGTTGATTGAAGAGGTTATGGCAGATGGTAAGAGTTAAAGTATTTATGACCATCGACATAGATGAAGAGGAATACCCCATACCTGCAGATGGGCAGGTTGGGGAAGAGATTGAGGATGGTATCCGTGAATACTTCTATGACGTAGACGGTGCTGATATTAGAACAATACGAACTATAACGGAGTGAGATATGATTAGTAATACATTACCAACAGACTATCAAAACTTCATCGCGCTGTCACGGTATGCACGATGGAAAGAAGATGAGCAACGCCGTGAGACATGGGGTGAGACAGTAGAACGATACTTCGACTACATGAAAGGCCATCTGTATTCTACTTGTAAGTATGTAATGCCAGATGACTTACGTAACGAACTAGAGCAAGCAGTACTGAACCAAGACATCATGCCTAGCATGAGAGCCTTGATGACATCTGGCCCTGCACTAGACCGCTGCCATGTAGGTGCATACAACTGTTCCTACGTCCCTGTAGACAGCCCTAGAGCATTTGATGAGACTATGTACATCTTAATGTGTGGCACGGGTGTAGGCTTCTCTGTGGAGCGTCATTGCATCGACAAGCTACCTACTATTAATGAAGACATGAACGAGACAGATACAGTAATCAAGGTAGGTGACAGCCGCCCCGGATGGGCAAAGTCTCTGCGCGAGTTAATTGCCATGCTATATGCTGGACAGATACCTAAGTGGGATGTGTCAGAAGTACGTGCTGCAGGTGAACGACTGAAGACATTTGGTGGTAGGGCATCAGGCCCAGCACCATTGGAAGAGTTGTTTCGCTTTGTCATTGAGAAGTTCAAGGCAGCACAAGGACGTAAGCTATTCCCTATTGAATGTCACGACATCATGTGTAAGATTGGTGAGGTTGTAGTTGTCGGTGGTGTACGCCGTAGCGCACTCATCAGCCTGTCTAACTTGAATGATGACCAGATGGCACACGCTAAGTCAGGTATGTGGTGGGAGAATGAAGGGCAACGCGCCTTGGCTAACAACTCTGTTGCATACAAGGGCAAGCCTGAGATGGGTACATTCATGCGTGAATGGGTGTCACTGTACGAGAGTAAGTCAGGTGAGCGTGGTATCTTCAATCGTAAGGCTGCAAAAGCACAGGCAGCTAAGAATGGCAGACGTGATGTGGAACATGATTTTGGTTGCAACCCTTGCAGTGAAATTATATTACGCCCATATCAATTCTGTAATCTATCAGAGGTAGTAGCACGTGCTAATGACACACAGCAAACACTACGAGAGAAGGTACGTTTGGCTACAATCCTTGGCACATTCCAGTCAACGCTTACTAACTTTAAGTACATACGTAATATATGGAAGAAGAATACAGAGGAAGAACGGCTGTTGGGTGTATCACTAACAGGTATTATGGATAGTGACTTGCTTAGTGGTACGTCAGCACACTTAGGTATGAACATTGGTGCTACGCTGGAGGCATTACGTGATGTAGCAGTTGAGACTAATGCTGAGATAGCAGACGCACTGCTTATTCCAAGGTCAACAGCAATCACATGTGTTAAGCCTAGCGGCACAGTGTCACAGTTAGTTGACAGTGCGTCTGGCATTCATGCAAGGCACAACCCACATTACATTAGGACTGTACGTGGAGATAACAAAGACCCACTGACACAGTTTCTTATATCTGAAGGTATCCCAGCAGAGCCTGACGTAATGAAGCCTGACTCTACTACAGTGTTTAGCTTCCCAATGGCATCCCCACGTGGTGCTGTAACACGCACACTTATGACTGCACTAGAACAGCTTGAGTTGTGGCTACTGTATCAGCGTTACTGGTGTGAACATAAGCCATCAGTAACCATCTCTGTCAAAGAGAATGAGTGGATGGACGTAGGTGCTTGGGTGTACAAACACTTCGATGAAGTGTCAGGCATCAGCTTCCTACCATTCAGTGACCACACGTATGCACAAGCACCTTATCAAGATTGTACTGAAGATGAGTACGAAAACATGTTGACAAAGATGCCAGTTAGTGTAAACTGGTCTCGTCTTCAAGAGTTTGAGAAGGAAGACACTACATCAGGTGGACGTGAGTTGGCATGTACTGCTGGCGTTTGTGAGGTAGTGGACTTGAATGCAGCATGACAGAAGGAGTAGACTGGCCTAATTGGTGGCAGTGGTGGCTGATACTAGCTATCACTGTCAACACTGCAATCAACGTGATTGTGTTCTTCAGGCACAGGTTTAGAAAAAAGGAGTGAGAATGGTAGGAAAAATTGAAGTACAAGAAGTAACAGAACATGAAGATGGTTCAGCCACTGTTGTGTTTGATTGTGATGATGAATCTAAAAAGGCATTGATTAATGAAGGCTTGTTGTCTTTACTTACAAAAGCAGTAGACAAAGATAATTAAGAGTATGATTGGCACACAGAAGGAAAGGAGAAAACATGAAGGAACAAATGATTGAAGTACTGCGTAAACATGCACAAGCAAACATTGCACTGCACGTTGCTAACATCAGTATCTACCTAGATAATCCAGCAGGTATCGGAGAACATTCAGATATTATGGAAGCAATGCAGTGTGAGTTGGATAAGGTTGCAGTGCATGAAGATAGGCTAGACATCTTGAATAATTACTTCAATGAAGTTTAGTTTGGTATGGAAGCGAGTTGATGGTTGGGTACAGTTCAACCCACCTCGCAGTCACCCTTGTTATGATGAGTGGATGAAACTAAAAGAAAAGGAGAAGGACGATGACAGAGCAAAACAAAATCACGATTAACGAAACGGAGTATGACTTTGCTGACCTTGGTGAGCAGTCTCAATACTTTGTGAATCAGGTACGTAACTTGAAGGCACGTATTGCAGAAGCACGGTTCAGCATTGACCAGCTTGTTGCAGCAGAGGACGCTTTCAGTAAGGCACTGATTGCGTCAGTCGAAACTCCAGAAACAAAAATAGAAGGAGAATCAGAATGATAATGGAACAATTCAAAGTAAAAGAAAAGACTGACCTAGAAACATACACAAGGGAAGAGCCACGTTTTGAAGATGGGGATGCTTGGTATTACAGTCCTAGTGGCTACCGTCAACGTGTTTCTACACACGCCGCAAAGAATAAAAACAGGATGTTCGTTAATGGTAAATACATTCCAAAGGACCACCCATTACATAAACCCGGACGCTACAATGCCTTAGATGACGCATGGTCACATGATAAGATTGAAAGTGTAGCTGAAGGCGAAGTCTACGCAGTAATGAATACAGCATGGCCTGAATGGGTTAAGGTAGGCAAGGCAGTAGATGCTGATGACAGGTGTAGAGGATACCAGACATCATCACCCTTCCGTGACTACGTAGTTGTAGCACGTATGCCTACTGACAACAGGCATAGCATGGAACGAGAGATGCACCGTACATTTGACCACTTTTCTAGTGAACGGCGCGGTGAGTGGTTCAAAATTGACAAGCTAACAACAATTAAACTTTTCAATTACAAAATACAGGAGAATGAAATTGAGGCGTAATGGTCTGACTAAGTACGATGCCCCACTGAGGATTCAATACCAGTGGGGCTACGATGCCTTTGTTAAAGGTCACACAACTGGAAAGAAAGGTAAGCTATTTGCACGTGATAGCAACATGGACACAAACACCATGCAGCATCGTGAGTGGGAAAGAGGCTACAACGATGCCTACTTTACTAACTTGAAACAGGTACAACACAATGAACAAGCTAGAAAAAGAAGCTAGAGAATGGATAAAGGAGAATAGGATGAGTCACATCACAGGTACAACCTACCAAGAGAAGGCATGTGAGACTGCCATCTTTCCAAAAGAAAAGGCCACAGAGTATTTAACTCTGGGCCTGACTGGTGAGGCAGGAGAGATTGCTAACAAGGTAAAGAAGTTTATTCGTGACGGTGCTACACAGGATGAATACGAATCCAAGAAGATTGAGATTGGCTACGAGATTGGGGATGTTATGTGGTACTGTGCAGTATTAGCACAAGAAATGGGGATGAACCTTGGACATATCATGGAAAACAACCTACAGAAATTGGCTGACAGGAAGGCTAGGGGTACTTTATCGGGTAGTGGGGATAACCGTTAGGGCATTGCCTATAACGATAATTCTTCTGTGGCTGGTGTATATTATAGGTATGGCACTTACAAATAATATATGTGATTGCGCCAAAGATTTTAATGGCTGGTGGGAGTTAGAATACTGGACATAAAAAGAGGGGGCTTAATTGCCCCCTTACTACTATCACCTTCTTACCATCTTTAAATCAGACATTTGTTGTGCAAGTATTTCTTCTTTTGTAGGAGTATCAACACCTGTATCAATATCCTGCGCCTCTTGAATGGCTTGCATTTTTTCTGATGGCAAGGCGTATTCGTACACAGGATCGTCTATTTCATTGTCATCTATTTCTTTTAAAGATGTATCTAAATACGACTGCACAGCTTTCATTATTGAATACCTCTTTCTGCAATAGGTAGTGCCTCACGCAACGCCCATAAGAGTGCATTAACTCTTCTGCCACCTATGTCAACTGACATATCTTTATCTTCCCCTATAGTTCTACCTTCAAAACCATCATAGCTTTGATATACTTCATTAATTCTATTTTTTACTTTTTTTGATAAACTATCCCACTTAGCTATTTCAACTCTGCTATAAGGCAATCCTCTACGCCTAGCCTGTGCCTGTAGACGTAACTTTGCCGCATTTTGCGCTTTTGTTTTTATTACACTTGCTGTTTTTTCTAGCATATTCTGTTGAAAAGCCCTTGGTGCATTTTGATATTCAGGAGTATTTATAACTTTACGCAGTCTTTCATTTAAATTATTAGGACCACCTGCACGAGATAGTTCTTGCCTAGTATAAAAATCTATTTTATCATCTTTATCTCTTCTATACATATCTGTATAAGACATACCTAGTCTTGACATTTCTTTCATAACTGTAGTTTTACGTATAGTAGTAGCACCAAATAGTTGTTTTTCTATTGGGTTTATAGCACGTAGTGTTCCTGTTTTAAGAGGAGAGGAAGCAGGTGTGTCGTAGTCTTCATCCGCAAGAAGGCCAGCAGACCAAGAAGATAAAGGAAAGTCAGGCAGATTTCTAGTTGCCTTTTTATATACGTAGTCAAAAAAGTTTTCATCGCCTGTAGAAGTAGTTGGTATATCTCTTGAACGAGGATCAAACTGACCATAAACATCCTTTGCTATTCCTGCTGGAATAGTAAAACGACCCAAAAAGTTACCCAAACCTTCTGCTATATTTTTAGTGTTACCACTTTTAATACCATCTTCAAATACTCTATCAAGCATAGCTATACCCATACCAGTTCTAAATGTAGAACCAAGTGTTGCTTGTAGTAGTGCTTGTGAATAGTACTTGCCCATAGACTGAGGCAGTTTAGAAAAAGTATCTGTTTGTGCGCGATATATCATATCTGCTATAAGCATAAATGGGGACATAGGTCCGTAGATTGCCCGTCCATCAATATAATCATCTCCACCCTTGTGTATTTCGTACCATTCTGCGCCATCGCCCTGCTTTACTCTCCACGCATATGCTGTTGTAAGCATGGCTGCACCAGCTAATTGTTTTGGTATGCGTTCTCTAGCAATAGATGGATTAGCAACTACATCTAACATACCAATAAGTGGCATATGTTGATACTGAAATTTTAATTGATTAGCTACAAATCTAGGAAAGGGCATCCATGAGGATATAAGAACAGGGTATTTATCATTAGCCCGGATAAATCCTCTAGCAGTAGTACTAAATATATCTTTACCTTTCATACCTGACTGATAGGTAAATTCATATGCATCTTTTACTGCCGCCTGATATATATCCTCAGGTATATCTCCAAAAGAACCATCTTTAATTACGTCATAAAGATTCATACCTTTATCTGACAACCTACGTTTTAGTGATGCAGCTAAAACACCTTGCTTGAATATATTATCAGATGATGTGTTTAATATCTGTAATTTTCTTCCAAATTTAGCTAACTTAGTTTCTGCATCTGTAGCTGCTGATAAATCTGCCGCATCTCTGAAAAGTCTTTTTGCTTCTTCTGGCATGTTCTCTTCAAATAAAGTCCGTACAACTCTACTCTCTTGTGGATTAAACATGTATTTTGCAACATCTAAGGAACCATCAAACAAACCTCTTTTGGGTGCAAAGTAACCTTTAGTGTTTTGATCTACAAGAGACTGAACTAAGTTATCCATTGTTCTTGTTGCCGCATCTACACCTATACGAAATCCACCACCTATGGTGTTTCTCATGGTAGTTGCTGGTTGCAATGTCATAGCACCAACACCAAATTTATCTATATCCCTTGCACCCTGAAAAAACTTTTCTCTTAACTGGCTATTACCTATTATATCTTCTGCTTCTTTACGTGTTATACTAGATACAGCGTCTTGACTAAGATCATCTAAATCATCTAGTAACTTATTTATTTTAGCATACTCTTCTGGTTTAGCCTTCTTTAACGCTTTTGATAACTGTCCTTGAATACCTAGAATACGACCAGCCTGTGAAACTTCAGCTAAATATACCAGAGAAAATTGGTCCATATTCAAATTATGTTCTCGTAAAATATTACCAATTCCAAGGTTTTCTAATTCTCCATTACGCATAGCATCATATAATTTTGTGGTTATACGATCACCCATTACCTTTACATCACCAACTTCTTTTCCAGCAGGTATAATATCTCCTTGCTTATATAAAACATCATCAACAATATTTAATTTATCTTTTACTCTAATAGCAGCAGCCATGATATTTTCAAACACTTCAGAACCAAGGGACGCTTCAAGTGTTTCACTTGGGTTTAAATCTTTTTTTAGTCTGCGACCTTCTGCTACTTTAGCTGGGTCTAAAGCATTTAATGTATTTCTTACAGCATTAATTTTTTCTTTATCTGCTGTTTTTATGGTTTGTTTTGATTTTTCTGCAGCTACTTTTGCTTTTTTTGCTGCACCTATTCTAGCTGCTTCAAGTAGTTCGTTTGCATTTTCTGCACGGGACAATGCCCCTTTTCCAGTAAGCATACCAGCACCAGCACCTAAACCACCAAACACACCACCACCTATACCACTAGCAATGCCTGTAGTCACTGTTCTACCACCTGTAAACTCTTCTTGTTGTCCCGTGGTTACACGAGTAGCTTCTTGGGCAGCACCTTGACCAAAACCTATAGCGGCTTCAGGTATAGCAGCACGTACAGCCGATTGACCAATATTACCTAAAACTTTACGCACACCTAACTTAGCAGCTTGTGTACCTGCTACAGCAGCAGCCTTGCCTGTGCCACCTGTAATAAGACCTATGTAGGTAGATGGTGCTGTTAGCAAACCCATGGCGTAGTCACCTAACATACGCCCTGTATCTGTATCGTCTACTTTATCATATGCGTCTATTAGTCTAGCAAAGGCTTCTTTATCTTCTTGTTTTGCATTTTGTGCATACTCAAGGTCACGCAAAGTAGTTATCTCATTGACATCGTGATAACGCATATGTTCCATAAAATTATCGTACACGTCTTGACGGGTCATCTCACCACTAAGACCACCACGGTTTTCTAAAAAAGTAACGGCATCTGAGATAAATTCATCATCAGATGCCAGTGTTTCTTTATCTAGTTCATCAATTTCATTGTAGGCTTTGAACATTACATCCTCTATTAATTAGTAAGTACTATACTATTATCTTTAGTTTCCTTATTATATCCATACATATTAAGTACTCTTTTAATAAAATTGTCTATAGTTTCTTCTGTGAGATTGGAATTAGCATTAATCATAGCTTCACGTATTTGTTTTGCTATGGTATTAGCCATAACTGCATCCACAAGTTTTCCATCTTGAGGTTTTAGTTCTTCCTTTAGTGTTCTTTCTAACTCTGCAATACCTAAACCTTCCAGATTAAGTGGCCCTTTACCTTCTTGACTGTCATTACTTACTATTTCAGGTTCTGTTGAAATATATATATCATCAACTTTAGCAGTCTTAACCCACGAGTTTAGTTCATTTTCCATGTCTTGTAAGTCTTGGGTGTTAAATGCCCCATAGTCACCATTGTCTTCTTTTTCTTTTCTTTTTTGTAAGGTAACTTCTCTTATTTTTTGATTTACTGCAGTTGCGATTTTATTATCTGTAAACTTGTATATAATATCTTCGTCAAATAAACCGCCTGAACCCGCAGATTGACTACTTTTAATTTGAGACCCAATACTAGATAATAGCTTAACATCCATTTGTGCGGCAGTGTATGTGTTTTTAGTAGCCCTATCTGCAGCAGCAGGGTCAAACAAACGTGTTTTTCCTTTAATTTGTATATCATCATATACTATACTGTCGGATGCAAGTGCTGCTAATTCACTCATAGAAACCCCAGTAGCATTTGCTATAGCATTCATTCTTTCTGTTCTAATATTATCTAAGTTTCCACCCAGCAATCCTGTAAGGCCGCTACCTCTTTGTTTTCCTGTAACTTGATCCATAGCATCTAATACAGGTACACCTTTAGCTACTTTACCCATTACAAGGTCAAGAACTTGATCTTTAGTATATCCATGTGCTTCTTGACCCGGATCAAGTATAACAATTTCTCTAGGGTTAACTTTAAAATTTTCGTAATTTTTTTGCATAGAGGCAATGTGGTCCAAGACTTTTTGTCCTGTACCTTCTGCCATTATAACAGCAACATCATCGCCCTCAAAATGTTTAGACAAAGAATCATACATTTTTTCTTTTTCTATTCTTTTTGACCTACGTTCTTGTGCTTTAGGTAAACCTAGTTGAGTAAGAATTTTAATTTCATCTTCTGTATTAGCAAGTGCTTCTTCACGTTCTTTATCTAGTATTTCAGATGCACGTTTAGCTGCACCACCAATAGCTGCCCCTAATCTAAAAGCCATCTATACTCTCCTTGCCATTAAGCCAGCAGGTTTTTCTTCTGGCATATCTTCTGTAACTTCTTCTTCTGGCGCAGATATTTCATCTGTTAACATAACACCTTTTTCTTTTTTGTCTTTAAGTTTTTTCATGTTAAGCGCAATCTCAGAAGGAGTAGAAACATCTGGATCATCTTCTTGACTTTCTGTTACAAAATCAATACCTGCTTTTTTTCCTATACCGCTAATTACTTCTACAAGAGCAGGAGCAATTAACATACCAACATCTACACTATGCAATCCTTCCATAACACCGCCTAATTGCATTGTATCTACAAGCGTATCTACAGGTACACCTAGTTCAAGAATGTCTAACATCTGATCTACTTGTTTATCTTGCGATATTTTATTTACATAAAATTCTAGTGCTTGTTCAGGGGTAGTAAACTGTGGTGGTCTTTGCCACGGTCTGTCACCTAATGGCGCAGTCATACCTTGACCCGGAATAGGTGCATCAAGTATAGGTGCTGGTGCATTTTTATTTTGCATTATGCCATTGCCTTTCGTACTGCTTCTCTTAACTGTACAGATATATGTTGATTGCTTTCTATTTTACCAGAAGTAGGTTTATTAAGCAACCCTTTTGATGGTGTAGCAATAGGTTTTGCCTTACTTTCTTTATCAGAAAGAAACTTAGTATTCATATTTGCTAAACGTGTAAGATTTTTATGACTCATTTTACTACCTAACTAGAATCCCATAAACCCGCCAGAGCCTAAACCAATTTTAAGAATGTCTGTTACAAAGCCACCAACTGCAGCACTTGATTCATAGTCACCCTTAATTTTTTGTACGTCTTTACTTGAATCTGCATTAATATGTGCTACTGCTAATTGCATAGCACGTTGTGCTTCATTCTCTGCAGTGGTCCATGCCCATTCCATTGTATCTGCATAGTAAGACCACATATTATTATATGCTGAATCTGACATACCAAGTATAGCTGCTGCATTGATTTCATTAGCACGGTTAACTGCGGCTGTATCTGCTGTAGCAATCTGTCTACGCCATTGTGCATTTGACTGTGCAATCACTGTCTGGTTCTGTGCGTTAAACTGGTCACGTTGATTGTTCATTTCAGCATTAAATCGCTCTACTGTATTACGCTGACCTGCATTAAACTGTGACTGTGCATTTTGCTGCGCTGCATTAAACTGTGATGTTTGTTGTGCTAGATTAGCAAAGAACTGGTCAGTTTGATTCTGACTCGTAGCATTAAATTGCTTTGCTGCATTAGTAGCTGCTTGGTCTGTAAACAAAGACTGTGTACGCTGTTGTGCTTTGAACAACTCTGTCTGCTGCTGGTTAGACAGGTTAGCCATATCAGTCTGTAAAAATGTCTGTGCGTTTTGTACTGCTGCTTGCTGTCGGTTGTTTAAGTTAGATGCATCCATCTGTCCTAATGCAGCAGCCTCTGCCATAACCATTGCTTGTGAGTTAGACAGGTTGTTAAGGTTCATAGTATTTACAGCACGAGAGTTTTCTAGCTGTACCTGCTGTTCAGCAGTGAAGTTCATGTTAGCTATATCACCAATACGTGCAGAGTTTTGTACACGTGACTGGAATGCTTGGTCAAACTCCTGACCCATGAATGTGGCACGTTGCTGTGCAGATAGCATAGCACGTTGTTGGCGATTAGATAGGTTCTGTGCCTCAAACTGTGCAGTTACTGCTGCATCAGCCTGTGCAATAGGCAGTGCAGCTTCTAGTGTAGCCTGTACAATAGCCTGACCAGCGAGGCTACTTGCACCTAGTCCACGTGCAGCCATAGCTGCTGTAGCATTACGCATAGCACCTGCTGCCCATGAAGGTGGGTTACTGGCATCAAAGTTAGCAGTAAGTGATGCAAGTTGTCCCTGCACTGTAGCTTGTACAGAAGGTGTAGCTGTTGCTGCTTGTACTTGCTCTGTAAAGGCAGCGGCAGTTTGTGCATCAGCAGCACCTGTAATTAATTCACCAGCTTGAATGTTTCTTTGTACTGGATTATCAATAAGTGTGGCTGTACCCTGTGCAGCAGATAGATTACTTACACTAGAAGCAAGTTGTTGTTCTGCGAGTACTTTTGCTCGTGGGTCATTTGGGTCTGCCTGTGCAGCTTGCGTTGCGTTTACAGCAGCATCTATTTTAGGTGCGACTTGAGTAGCATCCATTAGTGATGTATCTGTTTTTTGTGGCATCGCGGAAGTCGTGCTACTAGCCATAGCGGTAGGTACAGCTACTGCACCTCTAACTTGTCCCATATTTGGATTTATATATTGACCAGATTCAGATGGTGTCATAGCAGCCTGTGTTACACCACCTTGAGGCAGTGCGGGATTAAACATACGTTGAGTTGTAGCGTCACCAATAGTAGTAGGTGCAGTCGGCGCACGACCTAAACCTTCGCGCATTGCAACTGCTAGTGGGTCTGTTGATGTGTAAACTGATGGGTCAATTGGATTATCATTATATGTACCACCAGCAGGTAAAGGTGGTTGACCTGTAAATGGAATACGACTACCCGGCCCATCTTCAGGTATTATACGTGGGTCAATCACAGCACCACCCGTCTGCATCTTTACTAAGCCACCCTGCGCCATCTGTTGTGGTTGTTGTTGTGTTATGTCCATAATAGGTTGCTGTTGTTCATTGTCCCCCCTATACAAATTAGCTTGATATGGTATAAAAGGTTGAATAGCATACATTGATGGCATTGTGCCACCACCTGTTGTGTATGTACCTGCCTCTGGATTATATGTAGGTGGCTGATACATAGGTGGACTTTGTATAGGTTGCGATATAGGTTGCGATATAGGTTGATACGCAGGTGGTCTCTGCATAGGTTGTCCTACAATTGGCCTTTGTCCGGGGTCTGGCTGCGGCTGTGGGTCTGGCTGCGGCTGTGGGTTTGGCTGTGGTGCTACAGGTACATCTGTAATAGGCTCTGGTGTTATTCCGACAGGTGGTGTAGGCTCTGGTGTAGGCTCTGGTGTAGGCTCTGGTGTAGGCTTTGGTGTAGGCTCTTTAGGTAATTTACTAAATCCTTCTTCCCTACTTTTAATTTTCTCAAATTGTTCGGTACGTTTTAAATAATCTGTGTAGAAACGAGCCATAGTAGCGGTACGTGGACCGTTACCAAAACCATACGCATCCTCTATTACTACGGCTGGTTGAGCGGCATTATGAGGATTATCTACTAAAAACTTTTTAAACTCTTCAGAGTTAAAAAATTCTTTATCTGCACCGCTTTCAATACCCCTTTCACGTAGGAAGTTTATATCTTTTTGACGCATTTCCTCTTGAAAATTAGTTAAATCTGATTCTTTTTTCAGCTTTTCTTGTTCTTTTTGAAAAGCATCAAATTCTCCACGTGCTTTTTCTAAATCTTTTTTTGCTTGTGTATACGCAGCATATTGTAAAGCAGCTTGCCTACCTTCTGCACCGTCTAAGCGAATGGCTCCGGTTTTTCCATCGCCATATTGATACGTTAACTGAGGCATACGACCATGTCTTTCGCTATCACGAACATTATATGTTGTGTTATCTAAATTTATACCATTTAACATTCTATTTTTATTTACAGTATCTTGTAAGTTTGCAATTCTATCTTGAAATGTTTTTGATTTATCAGGAAGCATACCACCCGTCTGCATCTTACGTACCATACCACCTTTAGCCATCTGCTGTGCAGCTTGGACAAAGCCATTCATACGTGCCTGACGTGCTGGGTCTTGTTCAATATACTGCTGGAACTGGCCCATGTCACCAGAGTAACCCATAGCGTTTGCAATCTTATTCATTGCTTCAGGTTTAAATGCTTTGAACATCGCCATATTAATTCATTCCTATAAATACTGTAACTACCATAGCCACTACCATAATTGTACTGCCCATAATCATTGCTTCTAAACGCCACATGCGCTTGTCCAGACCATCAAGTTTACCATGCACCAACTCACGAAACATGGCACATTCTTTTTCATGTGCATCCAGTTCCATCTGTACCTTCAGTGCAGGTTCTACTTGCTGTGTCATTTTCATTATGTCTCCAATGCCGCGATACGGGCTTCTAATGCTATAATTGTTGCTTGCTGCTCTTGGATAGCCTTGATACACAGCGACACCATATTGCTATATGCTAGTGCATCTGGCTCATCGTTATCGTTGTAGGTAACAAACTCTGTGAGGCCAGCATCGTGAACTTCTTCAGCAATTAAGCCACCAAATACTGTGTCGCCATCGTTGTTGCCTTTGTAGGTGACTGGACGCAGTGCAAGTAACTCTGTTAAACCGTGTGTCGCATCTTCTATTGAATTTTTATAACGTCTAGATGACGTAGACCTTTGTAGCGTCCCTGCCGAACTGACAAATACATTTGCTCCACTGCCTGTTGTTAGGTTGTATACTCCCGGAACTACAAGATAACCATTACTACTTGTTATTTTTAAACGAGTTGTTCCGCTGATACCTGTTTCACGTATTGTAAATGCGCCATTATCTACGCCTTGGTCGCCTACTTGAAGTGTAAAAGTAGCACCACCACCAGCCGTGTTTGTTAGTGCAATACCATATCCAGAGGAATTGTTCGTTCCATCAGTATCAATATTTAGTCTTGCTCTTGTTGTTGTAGTTGTAGAAATGCCCACGTTGCCACTGTTGTCGATGCGCATACGTTCTGATTGAGAACCTGCATTTGACGTAGAGAATGTTAAATAACTTGAGTTATTTGCACCAGACGTTCCGCTAAGTATTTTAGACAAGGTTGAGTCAACATTGTTCCCAAAGTGAATTGCGCCAAGATTGTCGGTGGTATTGTTATTGTTGACTTGCAAATACAGTTCTGCGCCATTGGAGTTGGTGTCTCCAGTGATGTCCACAGAACCTGCCACTGAAACAAAACCATCATCTCTCACAGAAAACTTAGGTGAAAGACTGGAGTTATAACAAACAAGAATTGACGAACCGCTACCATCTGTTGCACCAGCCACGGTCAGTGCGCGTGTGCTAGCTATCGCGTCAACTCCAATAGACGCATGACCTGTGATAGCTGTATCGCCAGTGACATCCACGCCTGTGGCGGTGGTGGCAAGTTTGGCTGACCCATCATAATAAATATTTACTGCGCCATCTGTGTTGGCGAGTATCATATTTTCACCGTCGTCCTTTTGTATTCGGACAGCAGTGCCGTTCGACATAATTTTTAATTCGCCACCGCCATTATCATAAATGCGACTATGGCTACCATCGTGATAAATCTGCAAGTCAGACCCAGCACCGAAGATGGCCTTGTCGTTGTCAGCAAATGTAGCATTGCCAGTTACAGCAACGCCTGTGGCGGTGGTGGCGAGTTTGGCTACGTTGTTGTGGTAAAGCGTGACTGCACCATCAGCCGCCCCCAACATCACGCTTTCAGTGCCAGCAGCATTTTTTACACTCAACGCATCTGTTTGAATAAACAAAGTGCCTGTGTCGTTATCAAGAAAAGCGTTGTTGCCGTTATGAAATAGCGACATATCACTGTCAGCACCAAACACGGCCTTGTCGCTGTCGCCAAAGTTGATGTCGCCAGTTGTGGTCAGGCCAGTAACAGTTGTTGCGCCTGTAAATGCAGTTGTACCAGTGACACTTAAATTACCACCCACACTAAAGTCACTATTTACATTACCACTAAACACACTGAAGACATCATACACGACAATCTCAACTACATCAGATGCAGTCAGTGCAGACAAGCCAGCAATGGTATTCGCTGTACTTGTGTTGTAGTCCGTACCAGCTACTAGGGTCACACCATTCAAGTTAACGTCAACATAGTTGCCATCAGTGAATGTCAGGGTGCCACCTGTCAGCGCACCGCTGATTGATGTCTCACCGCCTGATGCAGTGAAGTAGTACCGATTACGTACACCCTGTGATGGTGATTTTCCTAAGTATGCCATTAATAGTTCTCCGGGTTATTATTCGGCAGTGTAGCCGTTACCAGCCGTGATAGCAGCATTAACCGCAGTCATATCCTCATCTGTCCAGTAGTCTTTAGCTACCATCAGTTCCAGATGCTCAACATTCCTGTCTACGCAATCCTGCTTATCTGCGGCATCATCTTCTGCCATAGCTGTGCCAGCAATAACAGCAGTGATAAGGTCAACGCTGTGACCCATTGCTGTGTAATTTTGTGCGATTTGTTCTGCTGTTAGTTCGTCCATTTAAGCCTCCAATGCTACGATGCGTGTTTCAAGCGCATCAATCTTTGTTAGTGCTTCCTGCAACGCTGCGGTTAGCAGTGGCACAAGTTTGCTTTGGTCAATGCCTTGATATTCTGGGTTGCCATCTGCATCTACTGCATCTTTTGCGCCTGTAATAGCCTCTGGCACAATGTCAGCAACTTCGTGTGCAAGGAAGCCATCAACGGTCTTGTCGGCATCTACAATGAAGTTAAATCGCTTTGGTGCAAGCTGTTGAACACGGTCTGCTGCGCCTGTCAGGTCGGTTACATTTTCTTTGAGGCGGTAATCGGATGAGGTGTTGTAAGCAGTGCTTGAGCCAGTGACTGAGATAGACCCGACAGTGGTTGCGCTTTTTTGGAATAGCGCAAGGCTACCATCACTGGTTTGTCTATTCAAAATAAGCGCGTGATTGCCATCTCTAACTACACTTAATTCACCAGCAGGTTTGAATTGTAGTCCAGTGGTTGTACCACTAAGAGACGTCTTCCCAACCAGCAGATTGCCACTAGTATCAACAACAGCACGAGGATTACCAGCACCATCCGACAGCACGATGTAGTTGCTGGATGTGCGGATGTCTAGGCCGCCGCCGTTGCCACTATATGCACCAATAACAGTGTTGTCAGAGCCAGTTGTAATTAGATAACCAGCCTGTCTACCTACGAATGTGTTAGTCGTGCCTGTAGTCACAGACTCACCAGCACCTTGACCAACGGCAGTGTTGCGCTGGCCTGTTGATGCTGTAAGTGCATTATAACCTACGGCAGTGCTATTAGATGCTGTTGTGTTTGCGTCAAGTGCTTGATAGCCTAAAGCCGTATTACTTGCGCCAGTGGTGTTTGCGGTGAGTGCGGAATCACCAACAGCGGTATTATTCGATGCGGTAGTGTTTGCGTCTAAAGAAGCCGTACCAACTGCTACGTTATTAGTACCTGTCGTGTTTACTAGCAGTGCATTATTTCCAACTGCAACATTTCCATCTGCTGTAGTATTAGCACCAAGTGCGTTCCTACCAACTGCGGTGTTAAATTCACCTTCTGTATTAGAGTCTAAAGCAGTATAACCCACTGCTGTATTCTTTGTGCCTATGGTGTTTCTTAGTAAGGCTTGATAACCCACTGCGGTGTTTTCGGATGCGGTGGTATTTGCGCTGAGTGCCTGATAACCAACCGCAGTGTTGTTAGATGCAGTGGTGTTTGCGTCAAGTGCAAACGTGCCAACAGCAGTATTACTAGCACCAGTAGTGTTTACACCAAGCGCATTTGCACCAATGCCCACATTATAACTAGCCGTAGTCGCGGCATCCAAAACAGACTGCCCGACAGCCGTGTTTTGGATTCCTGTTGTGTTTAAAAGAAGCGCATTATAGCCAACAGCCGTATTGTTGTCTGCTGTAGTAGCTGTCTTTAATGCGTCACGCCCAACAGCCGTGTTATTGTTGCCATCAATATTATTAGCAAGTGCTGTACGACCTACGGCAGTGTTGTTTGTTCCTGTGGTATTGTCTTCCAGTGCAGCAGCACCAACAGCCGTGTTGTTGTCAGCGGTGGTGTTGGAGCCTAGAGAAAGATAACCCAGAGCAGTGTTTTGTGTGCCAGTAGTGTTTTGATACGCCGCACCACCACCAACTGCTGTATTAAATTGAGCCGCATTATTTTGTAACGCCGTATGTCCTAAAGCCGTACTGCCATTTGTTGAATTAGAGACAGTCATAGATTGATTGCCAATGGCAGTATTATACGACCCAGTTGTAGAGTCTAATGCACCATCACCCAACGCTACGTTGCCTGTGCCTGTCGGGTAGTTGCCGTCCAGCTTGATTGTGCCGCTATCCTGCGAGATGTTACCACCAATAGTGATATTGTCTACAGTAACGGTGCCACTGAAGTCCTTATCGGCTGCATCTGCTAAGTCTCTTGCTCTAGTCACGGCTACGTTCTCCTAAAATTACCAGCTTGATGGTACTTTGCCTACGATAGACGGTGTTGCCATTTCAGCAATCTGTGCATCAAGTAATGTCTGCACTTCTTCTTCAGTCTTTGTCATGTCAGCCAAGACCTTTGCCTTGCACCAGTCTTGTGTAACACTCTCAAATGCAATGAAGTCTGCATCGTCATCTACCTCAACACCAGTAGTGCCGTACATAGATGTTGACAGGTAATTGTTATCAGCGTCTTGCTCACTGTCACTAACAGCAGTGATGCGCCAGTGGATTGTCTTGATTACGTCTGACAAGTCACCTTCCGTGGGTGCTGTGTCTAGTGTCGGGAAATCCCAAGTATATGTGTTAGCCATTTTCTACTCCTGTTAGTTGGCCCCAGCAGTCAGCCTATTTTTACAGCAACGGTGTGTTGACTACTGCCTAATTTCCACACTTTGCCAATTGCTACAGAGTATTGTTCAAAAGTTGGGGAGGTCACTGCTACTGCTTCAATACCGCCATCTGACTTTGCTTGCGCTATAACAAAGTCACCAACTTTAGTAATGCCAGTAATGGTGCAGGGAACCTGACCACTAAACGCAATACGGTCAACTGTTTGCCTCGCAGCCTCTAGCGCATCGCCTTCCAATGTTGTCTGATTACCATCAGCGTCAGTTGAAGCAATACTCCATACATCACCTCCAACATATGACGGGTCTGTTGATTTAATTACAAAGCTGTGTGCGTTAGCAAATACGTCAGTTAGCTTGCCATCTGCGTCAACTCCGCACACTGCACCTTTTGCAATAGTGCCGCAACCATCAGCTTTAGTCATGTATTCAGCGTAGTCAGCACCGCTAGCATTAACTGTACCACCAGCATTGATTGCTCTGCTTGTAGCATTCATGCCCCGCACTTTTAAAGTGGCATTTGCTGCGTTTGGTGTCTGACCACCTTCGTTTGCGTTAAACACGCCAAAGTATTCAGTGGGAGATGTATCAGCAATTCTAATAGCTTGCAACGCAGTTGTGTTTCCACACAGAATGTCTAAGACATGTGAAGGACTCCGACCAATGCCAACTTTGCCTGACGCATCAACAGAAACAGCCTCAAGACCAGTACCTACATAAAGTCCAAGCGTTGTACCAGCCGCACCGCCGCCAGTGCTTCCAATTCTGGCTTTACCACTAGTAAAGTCTATAAAGGAACGCTGACCACCAGCCGCAAAATTACCATCAGAACCCGTCACGCTGATTGAGCCAGCCCCTCCAGCAACAGTTAATTTACTTTGCGCTATTGGCGAACTCGTCCCAATGCCCACACTGCCACTGCTGTCGATACGCATACGTTCTGTGTTGTTAGTGCCGAATATCAGCGGATTGTTAGACACATTTTTAAGAGTGCTTCCACCATTGCTTGCAAGAAGCTGAACAGTATCTGTGTTTACTAGCTGTAGAACACCAGTGCCACGAACATCTAGTTGAACACCTCCGCTTGGCGAACTCGTCCCGATTCCGACCAATCCCGCCGATGTGATGCGGAATTTTTCACTGCCCTCATAGTCAACTGTCAGTCCGGTCTGTTCAGCGTTGATGTCCCAGTTCAAAGTGCTTGATGCGCTGGATGACAATGCAAACTTTAGCGAAGCCTCGTTGTAGCTACCCGGCGTTGAATTGTGGCTTTGCACCTGTATTGCGTTGCTTGCGCCCGACTTGTACAGCGACAGTTGCTCCGATGGCGAAGTCGTCCCAATACCAACATTACCGCTGCTGTTGATGCGCATACGTTCTGTTGGAGTTGCGCTGTTCGTTCCTGTGCCAAAGATGAAGTTACCAGAACCATCATTATGTATACGGCTATCAAGACCGCCACTAGGAACGCTAAACAATAGCTGTGGGGTTGATGCTGCAATCTCCAACAGCCCTTCTGTTGTTTGGTCGCCAGATACTACCAATGTTCTATATGGCGAACTCGTGCCAATGCCAACCCGATTGTTAGTCGAATCTACGACAAGCGTAGTGGTGTCAATAACAGCATCGCCAGTGACAGTCAGTTCATCTGCTGTGTTAAATCTTGATATACCTGAACCGATATAAGCCATTATTATTCCTTACGTAATTTCAAGAATAGACAAAGCAACGTCTGCGCTAGATGCAACATTTGACGTAACTTTTAAGACATCACTTGCATTCATTACTACTTTTTGTTCACCGCCCACAACAACAAGGCTGCTACCCACAGGAATAGGTGCATCCTTTATAATATAGATATTGTCACCGTCATTGTTTTCAAGCTGTACATCTACCTCAATTTGTGCAGTGTGTATGTTAGCAATCGACATGCCAATGATTGTTGTTTCGGTAGAACCAGCACCAGTATGAATCGTAGCAGGGGATGTACCCACTGCAGTGTCTGTCACCAGTTTAAATGAGTTTGCCATTTATTTCTCCAATTATGTATAATTATACCACAATCATACGGATTTGTCAAGCATATTATCCTAGTGCGATTGCTAAAGCCACCGCTGCATTATCTGCTGCTGTTGCTGCAAAAGCTGTTGTAGCAATTGTTGTATTGTTTGTACCAGCAGATTGCGTAGTACCCGTAACTGTGCTTGACAGTGAGCCACCATTAATAGTGGGGCTAGTCAGGGTTTTATTTGTAAGTGTCTGTGTACCTGTAAGTGTTGTTACTGTGCTGTCAATTGCAATATCATCAGCATTAGCAGTAATACCTGTACCACCAATCACATTCAATGTAACATCACCAGATGTACCACCACCTGTCATACCAGAGCCAGCAACTACAGATGTAATGTCACCGACAGGTACAGTAGCTACTTGTGTATCTACGTATGCTTTGATTGACTGTTGTGTTGCAAGATGAGTAGCACTGTTAGATGCCATATTGTCTTCATCTTTTATAGAAGTTCCACTTATTGTACCGTTTAATACAGCACTTGTCAAGGTTTTATTTGTAAGAGTTTGTGACCCTGTTAGTGTAGCTACCGTGCTATCAATAGCAAAGGTCATTGTCTGTGATGACCCTGTTGTATCAATACCTGTGCCACCTGTGAATGTTAGGGATTGACTGTCAAGGTCTACACTCTGTGCGCCTCCACTGTCACCAGAAAAATCAAAGTCTTGTGCAGTTACTTGACTATCTACATATGCCTTAATAGACTGCTGTGTAGCCAGATGGCTTGCGCTGTCTGAAGCCATGTTATCTTCATCTTTAATAGATGTACCACTGACTGCACCGTTAAGTACGCCAGTAGTAATAGTTGGGCTTGTAAGAGTTTTATTGGTGAGTGTATCAGTCGTAGCACGGCCTACAAGCGTGTCTGTGCTTGTAGGTAAGGTAAGAGTACCTGAGTTACTGATAGAGGAGATGACGGGCGTTGTAAGCGTCTTGTTGGTGAGTGTCTGTGTTCCAGCGAGTGTGGTTACAGTTGAGTCAATAGCAAAAGTAACAGCATTACCTGAACCAGAAGTATCAATCCCTGTACCACCTGTAAGCGTAAAAGTCTCGCTGTCAAGGTCAATAGAGAGAACACCACCGCTATCTGCTTGGAAGTCAAGGTCTTGCGCTGTGACTTGGGCATCTACATAAGCCTTAATAGATTGTTGCGTGGCGAGTTTAGTCGCACTATTAGAAGACATGTCATCTTCATCTTTAATGCCTGTGACAGTGGCTCCATCACCTGCAATGTTTATGCTTGTGTTAGCTACGATTGTTGTGCCTGTAATAGCAGCAGCAGATGCCCCACCAATTACTGCACCATCAATTGTACCACCGTTGATATCAGCAGTGTCAGCTATAAGTGCGTCAATGTTGGCTGTGCCATCAATAAACAAGTCTTTAAACTCTGTGCCGGATGCACCCAAGTCAATATCGTTATCTGTTACAGGAACAATGGCACCGTCTTGAAAGCGTATTTGTTCTGTTGAACTTGCACCTACATCTACAAAAACACCAATACGATTGTTTGTATCACTAACTACAACTTTGTTAAGTGGGGTGGTAACACCGGGGTCTCCAATCAAACCTATGACTGGACCTTCTGCGGCTGTACCATCGTGTTTATGACCTGATGTATTATTAAATGTTGCTAGTAGCTGGTCAAATTCATCATTGCTATCAGCAGCATCAATAACGTCACCGTCAGTGTACGTAGATTGCCTAGTATAACCTGCCATTATCTTCTTGCTCCCGCATTAAATTCTAACTGAAAACCTTTTAGTGTGTATACAGAAGATTCAGCGTTGTCCACTACCCGTAGTGCAACTGCAAATCCACTACCTTCAATTGGTTGTCTAACAAGTGGATTAGCTTGACCACCGTAAGTAACTGTTCCATACGTTCCTGTACCATACAATGCAACAATAGATGAACTGTCAAAAGGATAAGCTGCTGGTCTAGCTACATTAGGAGATTCATAGTCATACCTAATAAACAAATCAGAATTAATAACACCCGTAGGTGCATAGTTAATAATTACACGCTGAAATGTTTTTCTTATACCAGCATCACCCATAGTTAAATCAGGTGAACGATAACGCCCTACTATAGCTGTGCTATCAAAAGTGTTACCTTGTTCTTGCCGATATACATAACCATCAAAGCCACCATGCAAAACGTAAGACTCACCTTGTACAGTTAAAAAATCAGTACATGCAGGTTGTATACCTTCTATTTCAGAAAACTCAAACCCTTTTTCTTTAAGTACAGTTACAATACCTTTTGTTCGTTGTTGACTATCTTTAGCTGTATTAGTCATAAATAATCGGTATTGAGTTTTACCCGGAATAACAACACTATCAAATTGGCTAATGTCAGGTATGTTAGCAAATCTTTCTTGAATAGGTTTACTAATAGCACCCAAATTAACATCGTTGATTTTTTCAGTAGCTGCTACTGTACGTAATCCATCTTTACCTAAAAATAGTATTTCCCCAGCTAGTTCTTGTATAGTAAACCCGTTAGCGCAACCTATGTCTCTAGTTACTGGCTGTACCTGAAAATCTGCAATTGTATTTCCTATAAGACGAAATATTCTTTCTTCACAAAAAATAAATAACTCATTACGAAAAGGAAACAATCCTGTTATTCTGCTATCTACTCTTATTGCACCTGCACCATTAGCAGTGTTAAAGTCATTATCTGTATAAGGTGCAGTAAATACAAGTTCTTCTACATTAGCACTATGACCAGCAAAGAAAAAAGCATTTTTATAACCAATTACAAACTTAGGATTAGCAGGTGCGCCAGTAGTATTCAGGTCAGTTACAGTGCTTCCATCATATTTTGATGCATGATTTGCGCCATCAGCCCAAATAATATGTTCTGTTCCATTTAAGTTATATCTAAAATGCGTGTATTTACCGGCACCAGTCCTGCCTGTATCAATAGCTGTCCATGAACCTGTAGTACCAGCTTTATATACACTTGTTCCTCTAGCTGCTATAACACTATTGTTACCTGCAAAAAAAGCAGCCATAAGTACAGGCTCATTAGAAGATGATGTTTGTGGAACTACATTAGGATTCCATTTTAAATAGCCTTCTATTCTTCTATATCCACCACGAATATCAGGTTCAAAGTTAAGTAGTTCAAGAGCCATACCGGGAGCCATGTTAAAGGTAGGCTGGTCAAGAACTAAGCCCCCTTCTAATGGAAAGTAATATGGGTTGAGGCCAGTTTCATCTGCCATGTAAAACCTCTAAAATCTACCAGCAATAGTACTAGCACCATATCTTTGTGAGTATGGAATATATGTAGACCTAACATAGTCAGCACGGTTAAGCAAAATAGTTTGCATCTGTTTAATGCCTTCTTCAAATCGTGAAAAGTTAATGCCATACTGTTGTGCTTCTCCACGATACTGATAAGCATATGCAGTTGCACCATCCACAATTACCTGTCGGTACTGTTCAGGTACAGTTGGTACATCTGTTGCGGCTGTCAGTAAAGTAGGCTTTTTGTAATATTCATATTTTAATTCATAGGCTTTATCAGGATATGGATACAAGCCGTAGTTATTATCTGGTGTGCGGAATACATAGATAGGAACTGCACCTACATCAGATGTAGTTTCTTGGTCAATATATTTTTGTGTATATTCTTTGTAGTCTAAAATACGTAGGGTAATTCCTGATACAGCCAGAGTGTCATCTTTACTAATTCTAAATGTGTCATAATCAATTGACTGTGTATCGGTTGGAACCGTATATCGTGTTTGCCCAGCTACTAATGTCTGTGTTTGTGTAGCGTGGGTAAAAGGCCAGCCAAATTCGCGCTGGTTAATATAATTAATAGAATCATTAACAGCATTCTTACATTGTACTTGAAAGCCCCTAGCTGTAGCAAAATTAGCTGCAGTAAGAGATACCTCGTTCATACGAGCAAGTACTTCATTAGTAATGTCTAGGTAAGTATATGCCATCGTGCATCCTTATAAAGAAAGAAAGTAAAGGGGCAAGTTGCCCTGCCCCAATACTATGTTATTTAAGCAAAGTCACGTGCTACTTCTTGAGCAGTCAAATCACCTTCATCATTACAATCCATGATGACAGCCCAGATACGGAGTTTACCCGTAGTCACTGCGCCACCTGAAAGTGTAACAAGTTTAAGGTCGATGTTATCATCAGCAACAGCCATTCGTGGAGAATAGGCTGCTGGATTCTGTGCTACAACACCTGCTGCTGAAGTTCCATCAAAACCGTCAATGAAATCTTCTGCAGCAATCATGCCAAGGTCTACAGTAAGAGTAGAACCATCGGAAGCAGTATCAACTTCGATACCTGCATTCATCACCATCATTCCTTTTTTAACAGCAATTACTGGAATGACATCGCCAGCAGCAAGTGCGCTACCTTTGTCAGACAGTGCTGTTGCAAAGTCAAATGTGGTTTGAACCATGTATGGGTTGCGACCACGCTGCGAGTTGCCACGTGCCGCTTGGAGTGTATTATCACCTAGTGCCATAATTCAATCTCCTCTACAGCAAGCAGTATTTGGCGTTAACAAGTGCTTCAGGACGAAGAATCTTGCGGCCATACAGATGCATACCACGAACAATGTCAGCAAAGCTGTCCGGGTCGCGGTAAGTTTCAGTCTTGTTGATTTGGTCAGCAGTAGCAACGGCTGAAG
>Ga0208645_1000875_pt1 | contig 29560 bp, 52 predicted proteins | sample VirMetDEL_Sep_01_FD_184519 | JGI IMG/M metagenome (GOLD analysis project Ga0208645, IMG submission 184519) | Aqueous microbial communities from the Delaware River and Bay under freshwater to marine salinity gradient to study organic matter... | ecosystem: Environmental > Aquatic > Marine >... | reverse complement strand
CTCTATCTCCTGCGACAGCTTTTGTCGTCATAGTACCACCCTTACCTTTGACTTGAACTGTACCAAGTTTAAAGTTTGCAAAGAAACAGCAATCGCTGTGTTCAAGAATTAAGTCTGCTGCTTTTCTGTGCAGCTTTAATTCATGGCGATCATAGGCTTCTATCTCTGGCGATTCAAAACGCTTAATCTGATTGTGTGCTATTTGCATAATCGTATAGCCTTTTTCACGAAGCTCATTTAACAAGTTAAGATAAATGCGCCAATATTTGAGCGCTTCTACGTAACCTTTCCCATAGCCTACAGACTCGATGCTCTTGAAATTATTATCTTGGCAAGCCTTATCCCAAATCAAAGGCTCTAACCAATCCAAACTATCTACCACAAGCGTTTTATAGTCATTTTCGTTATCAATTAACGACTGTAAGTTTTTAAGCACATCTTCAAAACTTTCAGACAATGGAAAATGGTCGGCTTCAATCTTACCCATACCATCTTCGGTAAGTACAAATATTGGTTTATTCATACTCGCTGCAAAAAAAGTTTTACCGATACCAGCACCACCATAGAGAACTATTCTTGGCGGTTTCTGTTTTGCTTTCTTTCTAATATTAGCTAGACTCATCTTTTATCTCCTTCGTTTCAATGATAGTTGCACTTTCCATGCCTTCTAAAGAATCTTTCAATTCATTTATTAAGCGTTGTTTATGATCTTGCGCAACCGCTAGTTTATTACTAAGTTCTTGAACAGTAGGCTCAATGAACTTAACCATGTTTAAAAGAGCCATTTGGTCTTTGGATAAATCCGCTTCCAAATAGTCCTTGCCATCTATTGTCAAAGTTGGACTTTGTACTTCTTCAACCATATTTTTCTCCATTAGATTTATAGGTTTCACATACCCTTTTGGCTGGACAAAATCTACATTGTTCGCCAAAAGTGTAATTCGGTTTATCTGCTTCGCAATTATCCAAAGCATTTTTTAATTCTGAAAAACCCCAATCCACCAAGTATTCGGCAGTAGTTTCCCACGAACGAACGCTTTGTTTAGATCTCGGTTGCACTATCGTCATTATCACTTTCATATCCTCATTACCATAACGAGCTAATGCGCCTAGTGCATAAATAGACATTTGTAAATTATTCTCAGGACTGACAGGCCATGTACCTGTCTTTAAATCAACTACTTCGATTACTTCTTTATTAAAGATAATCGCATCACTTGTACCCCAACACTCAGGATTTATTTCTTCAATGCTTACTTGTTCTTCAATCAAAGGCTTGGCATTTAATTCTTTCGACCTTGATTCAATATAATCCACATACTCCTTTGCACAATCAATCATATCTTGGTCGGCAATAATCTCTACATCTTCTACAGTTTCGCTTTTACCTAACCAATAATCTTCTAGGGTGATGCCTTCTAAATGTCCTTTCATAAGCATTTCTGCCATGTTATGAATGAAAGTACCAACGAGCGCAGGTCTGCCAACAGGTTCTCTTTCAACACCTTCGGAAAGTTTTATTGAACCAGGACACGCAAACCAACGCTCTGCGCTTGAGGGAGAATACTTAGCGTGCTTAGAAGGCATACTATCTTTTATAAATTCTTTAGTCGTTTCTGCTAACAAAATTACTTTTCTCCATTTTCTCCACATCTTCAAGATCGTATAAGACCTTGCCAGATATTTTGTAGTAAGGGCAACCAACACCAGCTAGACGTTGATTGGCTAATGTTCGTGGACTCCTTTTCCAACGATTAGCTAGTTCTTTAGCCGTAATAAATTTCTTATCGTCATTCATAGTATTTTCTTGTTTGTTAAATTTTCCTTCCAAGTGATATAATTAAAACATAAATTATATGAAAGAGCAAAGAATGTGTTTTCGTGACCAACTAAAGATGGATGGTTTGTCCACTTCATTAGAGGACTCTCCTTGCATAAGTATTTGCTCTACAACTTATGGACTTAAAGATTCTTGTATCTGTGGTCGCAATCTCAAACAAATTAGTTCTTGGAACTCTTACGATACTGTTACTAAGAAAAAAATTGTTATGGCTGCTATTAAAGACAAAGAATCTTTTCCTAGACAGAAACTTACTTTTTTGGCTGACGATCATAATATTTCGTTTGAAAAGGCTAAACAAATTTTTGTCATTGATAAGTTGTAGGTAAATCAATTCCTGAGAGAATTTCATCACCGATTTTCTCTATGTTTTCCTTACTCGTTTTGTCTTCAATATGCTGATAACGCTTCATCATACTAAGCGATTGATGGCCCATAAGCTCACCAGTTTGTAAAAAATCTACACTTGCGCTATTTGCAAGTGTACCGAAACTATGCCTTAGATCATGAAGTCTAATTTTGTCTATGTTTGAGCATGAATTTGGCGAAGATTCCTTACAAGCTAATTTTACGCTGTTCCAGAGCCTTTTAGGGTTTTTGATACCAAGTATCGTTTTTTTCTTTTTCTCGCCTTGTAGAGCCTGTATGACGCTCCGACTTTGAGAATTCAACCAAATTTTTCTGGTTTTGCCATCTTTATCGGTTTTATGTTCTTTTAACTCAATATAATCGCCATGCCAGTCATCCCATGTAGCACGAGCTAACTCCCCCTTTCTAGCGCCAGTAAAAATAAGTAAAAGAATAAAACTGACTGAGTGCAACAAAGAGTTATCTTCGTCTAATCTTCTAAATAATTCTTTAAAGATATTGAGCTTTTCTTCTGGTGTGTAATGTCTAGTTCGTTTTACCTCTGCGTGCTTCTTGATTCTACTAGCTGGATTGGTTTCCAAGTATTCGTAATCAATCGCAATCTCAAAGACAGTCTTTAAAATAGTCAGACAACGATTGGCAGTATATTTAGATCTTAAACTGAGTTCGTCAAACCAAGACTTAACATCTCCTCTGCTAATTGTATCTATTGGTAAATGACCAAAGCCAGGCTTTATGTCTTTCTCGTACAAGCGCACATACTCTTGAATGGTCTTTCTGTTATTCATTTCCAACTGTTGTTGATATTTAGCAAAGACATAATCTGTCGTTGGTGTCTGCTTGTCATTCTTAGCCAAAGGATCAAAGCTAGTATCAAGCAACATCTTGGCTTGTAGTTCACTTGCAATCTTGCGTACTGTTTGTATTGGCATACCGCCATGACCAATCTTCATGTTTCTGCGTTTGCCATTGATAGTATATTTAAGATAGTAGCTGATTTGTTTCTGACCTTTGCTATTAGTCCAGGCTACTTGTTTGATGCTTTGGTTAAGTTTGTCTGAGGTTATCTTTTTCATACTACACCAAGTAAATCTCTAAGTTCCAAACGAAGGCAAGGATAATGCCAAGCAATAATAAAATGATTAAGTCTTTAGGTTCTCTCATTGTTCTCTTGTAATTTTCTGTTTCTGTAATCATTTAAGATGATTACTCCTCTTTCTCTCAGAGCTTGTTCTTTTATGATTCTATCTATTAACTCTTTTGCTTTTATTGCTTTGCGCTCTTTTATTCGATCTATTATATTTTTTTTTCTCATTGTTTCTCCTGTTTAGTAAAAGAATATTAAACAATGTAAAGTGATAAAGCAAGTAGTTTAGTGATTATTAGTTAGATAATGACTTGATTGCGTTGAAAAGTGAATCTCGACTGTTGTTATCTTTCATATCTTGGTCTTGAACAGTATAGCTTGCAACTTGCGTAGTATGTTTGACAGGAAGAAAAACGATAGAGTTGTAAGGTTGTGCGTAAAGCGCGTAGATGTCTATTTGACCATCCTTGTAGGATCTTTCTTTAGTATGTGAGCCACGCCTTAAATCAAACTTCCAATAGTTATGTCCTTTGGTTTTTTTGGATTTCGTTTTAACTTGACACTTGTACAAAGTGTCGTCTATTTCAAATACTATGTCAGCGTGTGAGCCATGAGGAAGAACACAAACTGTATCAGATTCAAGCGAGAGGATGCTGGCTGTATAGTATTCACCATGCCTTCCCAACTTTTCTCTGGCTCTGGACATTTTATTCTGTCATTGATTGTTCTACTACAGGTACTAATGGTTGTGCTGCTATTGCGCTAACAGGTACGTCTGGAAGTTTAGGCAACGAATCTAAAAATCTTCTTAAAAACTCTGCTTTTTTATCCCTGCCTAATTTACCAGCTTGTTCTAATGCTTTTTTGTTAAATGGTCTAGCTAAAAATCCATTTAATAATCTTAAAATACCAAAGCCAGCTAATGCGCCAAAACCGCCACCAACATTTATTCCTGTTGTACCAATTAAAGCAGTAGGGCCTAAAGATTGTGCAGATCTTAAAATTCCAGACCTTAATATAAAAGTATTAACATCAGGCAATGCTTCTGGAAACTCTTTAAGAATGTCTAAAAATTTAAATAATTTATCTGCATCTGTGTATTTATAAGTTTTTAACAACTCTTGAGTTGCAGCAAAATTATTGCTTTTAACATTATCAAAACCTAAATCTTTGTATAACTTATTAAAATCTTTTTTATCTCCTCTTAAATTTTTAGTAAATAAATCATCTAAATAATTTCCAGCAAGTTCATCAATTCTTTTATTGCCAATTAATTTTCTTAAATCTCTAACTGCTTCTGGACTTTTTACATCGCCAAATGTTTTAGAGTATAAATCTTCGAGTCTTTGTGATGGCGCTCTGCCAACACCAGGTCTTAAAGCACCTGTAGTTAAAGTTTTTTGAAATTGTTTGCCAGTCGGCCCTTCAACTACTGCCATGTACTCTTTAAATAATCTATCCCCAGCAGACATAAGTCTGCCATAAGAAGTTTTTGGATTTCTTAACTGTGATTTTAATTCTTTTTGTAGAGCTGTTACTGTTCGATACGCAGTATTATTTGGAAATTGTCCTTTTGCAGGATCATATTTTTTAGACAAATCTTTCAATCTAAAATCCAAAGCCTGTATATCATCAAAGTTCATACTTGGTTTAATTATGTCTGCTCCCCTTCTTCTTGCAGTTCCAATTAAAGCATCTTGTCCATATAAATTTATATCCAACATTAAATCTTGAACATCCTTTGGCATTTTTTCAAAAACACTTTTAGGCATATTTCTTAAAGCTACAACTCGCAAAGCATTTAAATTTAAAAAATCACCTTGTTTTTTCATTTCTTGTTCTGCTTTTTTATAAACAGCTTTGTAAGTAGCACGCCAATTATTAAAAGATTGCAAACCAAACTCTTTTATCATTTCCGATCTTTCAGTTTCAGTTAAAGGTTTAATTCTTGCTAATGGAGAAATTCTTGCATTTAACGCATTATCAACTGCTTCAAAAGTTTTTGCTAATTGTTGCTGTCCAGGTGCGCCAGCTAAAGGCATCCTACTTGATAAATTGTAAATACCTCTAACAAAAGGAGATGTGCTTGCTTGTCCAAACGACAGTTCTACCCCTTCTTTCGCTAATGTTTCTGCTTTTTTTGCAGCTTCATCGGTTAAACCTAATGCTTTTTCTAATACACCTATTTGTGTCTGTGAATCTGGTACTTTTTTTGCAACTTCTTCAATAGCTTCTTTACCACCTTTAAATGCTTTTTTTATTGCTGGAGCTAGCGCTTTACCAGCTACAGGAATTGTTGTTGTTAAAACTGCATCTATTGCACCAGTTGTTAAAGCATCTTGGGTTCTTTCTTGCAAAGAAGGTTTTGGCATGTCTGGAGCTAATAAATCACCAAGAAAATCAGCACCAAATGATGCTGCACTTGATCCTGCAAACGCTCCTGCACCTGCACCTGCAATAACACCTGGTGGCCCACCGGGAATTCCTAAGAAACCACCACCTATTGCACCAGCAGTACCACCAATAACTTCTAAAGCTACTTCAGCTATTTTTGGTAATCTTCCAGGATAGTCTTTTGCATCTATTAACCCTAACTCAATTCCTATATTTCTTGTTTTAGAATAATATTGTTTTGAGTCAATTTTGCCTTCTTGCAATAACTTATATCCATCAGATTTAATTTTGTTAAAAACCTGTTGTTTGTTTTCTATATTTTTTAAATCTTTGTAAGTTGTTGCCATTACTCTAAATAAAGATTGCTAAAATCAACTGAACTTGGATTAGAGTCTGGCTCTAAAATGTTTTTTGATTTGCCTTTTAAACCTAATGTTGCTGCTTGTAATTTTTTAAGCAAAACTTTTGATTTGAATAATTCTTCTCTATATTTTTCTTTATCTGAATCGCTAAGATTAGGACTTTTAATTCCATCTTCTAAATTTTTAATTCTTGATTCTGTTTGAATTTTAAAATTAGAATATTTTTGAAAAGCATCAGCTTCAGAAGTTGCTGAACTTTCTGGAATATTTTTTTTAATTTCTGTTAAAAGCAAATTACTTGGTCTGCCAGTATAATCATTAGCTAAAGTTGCCAAAATTTCTAAATTTAAATTATCTCTATCTCTAATTGCTGCTGCTGTTTCTGGAGCTAAATCTGTTCCAAGCAAAAATCTTGAAGGCACATTTAAAAATGTTTCTTGGAAAGCATCAGCAGGCGAAAACGCTTGATCTAAATTTGCATAATCATCTTGAAAATTAGTATCTTTTGTAAAAGACTCAACAGACTCATCTGTTTTTTCAATGATTTGTTGTCCTGATAAATCTTTCGTAGTAAATTTTGCAATATCTCCCAAAGAAGCGCCAGCAAGATACAAAGCATATTCTTGAGGATTCAGATATTGTTTTAAAGTTTCTTGTGTTTGAATTTGTTGTTGTCTTTGTCTTTCTGCTTCTGCTTCTTGTTGTGCAATTTGCCTTCTTCCAATAGATCGACCAAGAATATCTCTGCCACCAAAAGCATCACTTAATATAAATAACATTTCAGCTATGCCTTTGCTACGAGCATCTGCTCTGTCTTTATTATATTGAGTTAATTCTGGCGCTGTTAAAAGTTTTAATTCTTCTTCGCTTTTTGTGTCAAAACCGCCTAATCTAGCCATGCTGTTAAAAGCTCTAGGTTTTCTAGTAGATTCTAATAAGCCAGATAAAGATTCATCAGCAACTATATTTCCACTATTGTTTTTACCTACAGCCATAATTAATTCTATTTAAAAGCTCCCCCACCAGCAGCAGCTCCAAACATGGCTGCACCAGTAGCTAAAATATCACCCAAGCCAGTTTCTTTCTGATCTCTTTGTCCGATGACCGCAGGAGATATACCACCTGCTGCGGTGCTTAATAAACCTAATTGATAAGCAGGGAATCCAAGTTCTCTTTCAAACTCAGCTCGTTGTGCTTGTAATCTAGCTTGTTCTAATGCTTGTTGTTGTCCACCGATACCAGATAATAAACCAAGCGTACGATATTGTTCGCCTAACTCACCGCCTAATAAACCAGCTTGTTGTTGCCTGGCTCTTAATTCTAATTCTGCCTGACCAAGCGCTGCTTGTTGCCTACGAGCTGCATCAGCTTCAGCCATGCCTAACGCTTGACCAAACCCTGCTGAACGTAAGCCAGCGATTGTTTGTGCTGCTTCTTCAGCAAATGGTCTAGTCGCTTCTGCTTCTAAAATAGCAGAACGACTGCCACCAAACGCACCAGCTCTTATTGCTCTGGATTGCGCTCTTTGTTGTTCTATGTCTTGTCGTCTTTGAATATCTGCTAATGCAGGCTCTAAAACTTGTTCTGTGTAAGGATCTTGATAGCGAGCTATGTCGGTATCTAGTAAAGATGCAGCTTGCACAGTAGGTGCGCCTTGTCTTGCTAAACCAGCTAAAGCACTTCTAGGATCAAGAGCCATAGCTTGACCGAATAATCCTCTAGTTGCTTGCATAGCTTGTGCTTGGTCTGGTGTTAAACCAGCAACCATTTCACCTGTGTATGGCTGAAAAGGTATATCAGCAGCTTCTAATCCTCGCCTAGATGCTTCTGTATAAAGATCTTGTAAATACTCAGGTACTTCTGCTGTTTGTGTTGTTGCGCCTTTACTCATAATTCTTTTCTAATCATATACTCTCGTTCAAAACCGAGATGTTCAATCTTACGAAGCCAACCTTTACGACCACCACCATATAATCTTTTTATACCAATGGCTTTAGCAAAAGTTTCAATAGAAGCTAAGATTGCTTCTAGTTCTTCGTATTTGCCACCACAAAATAATAAATTCATTACTTTGTGCTGTGGATAAGTAACAATCTCAGTTATAAAGGCTGATTCCTTACCTGGCCACAGATGGAAAAATCCATGTCTTATTTTATCTTCTATGTCGTCTATTGTATAGGAATCTTGATGTTTTAAAGCAGGCTCAATAAATTGCTTGCAATAATCCCATTGTAGTTCCCAATCTTCTTTTTTAATCACCCTTTGCATATTCAATAATACTAATAACCAAATGTATATTTGCATGATTAACTTGTGCTTTGACAATTTCACCTTGCGTTAAAATAAGACCTGCATTAGTTATTAATTCTTCTGTAGCATGTGCAGATATATTATGTTGTTTAAATATAAAAAACTCGTTAGAGCTGGTATCAGTTATTGATATGTCTAAATTGGTTTGTTGGTTGCCATGATCGCAAGCAAATATGCTTTCTATTACAGCAAAATCAAAATCATCACCGCTTGGCGCAGTATAAATAGTTTGCTGAGTAGTTGCTGAAAAAGCATGTTTTGCGCTTACTGCTCTTTGGATATATTGTGCCTTAGATTCAAAATCCATTATCTACGACCTCTGGATTGTACATCCAATCTAATCTTGCCAACTTGGAAGTCTTGGGTAACATCGCCTTCTATTTTCATCTGAACTTGTCTAGCAGAAAATCTAGCATCGGTATAACCATCAGCGTTGAAAGAAAAACTACCAAAGTCTGTTTCTGCACCTAATGGTGTAAAACGACCAGTAAAACTTAAAGTTATTGCTGGCAAACTTGTAGTTTCTTCATCAGGCAAGATTTGATTTACTTGTGCTACTTTGTCGCCATTACCTATTTCCAACGGGCCTGTTTGACAAAAAGGTTTTCTTGTTCCCAATCCTGGTGAATTAAATAAAGCTCTTTTATCGTGTTCATAAACAAAACCACCAGAATCGCAAGCGATTGGATTATCAAAGACACCTTGATCTATCCAAGCACCTCTATCGAGTTCGCCAATAGACCAGACATTATCTAAATAGTTCCAAATAATATATTTGTTTGGCGATAGTTGGTCTGTACCACCCACAGGAAAAAACCACCAAATCTCATTGTAATCAATGTTATGTGCGCCAAAGGTAGCTTGTTTTGTTCTTTGTTGTAAGTTGTCAAAGATAAAATCATGCACATCTGATTTAAGTTCTCTAACTCTGCCATCGTAGGTAAAGAAAGAGTTTTCACTTATCCACGATAAAAAGCTACCAGACGATATGATTGATCTTGGACTGATTGCCTTACAATTTACCCCAGCATCTTGTATGCCATAAACAAAAGGACTACCAGCGTAGTACATCTTGTTTATACCAACATCGGTAAAAATAATAATATCGTTACCATACTTAACTGCGTAATTAGCTTGACCACCAGTAGGTATTTGTAAATCGCCTGCTGTATTTCTAGCTGTTGATGTCCAAGTAGTATTATCTTCTCTATCAGACCAGGCTATCTTACGAGGATCACCGCCAGAACCGATTGCTACTAAATGTCTTTCATTAGTAACAATAACTGCTTGACAGCCAGTCGGTGCATTGGTTACTGCCGTAGCTATAGTATCTGGACTACCGCCACCAGCATCAGGTCGCCATTGATATATCTTGCCATCGCCTGCAAAACAAAAAATTAAATGTTCTCCCCAGTTATCAAAAGAAAAACTTTTGGTATCAAATTGTATGCCTGATTGACTTCTCGCATCTCCCCAATCTTCTACACCATAGTGATATGCACCATAACCAGTTGAAGTAATAACATCGTCACCAACAAAACCAGAAGGTGTAATGTCATACCAAGTGTCATTATAAAAAACATTTACGCCAGCTCTAGTGCCAATAGCTAAGACTTCTTCACCATCATTGGTTTTATAAGAATACATACCTATTGGAACTGCTGGTTGAATAACTCTTGAAGCAGATGAAGTTGCAGCAGATGTACCAGTACCAGATGTAGCGACAGTAAATGTCGTGGTAGAAGGCACAGTTGCTACTGTAAAAGTTGTATTGATTTGATTAGCAGTAATACCACCTGTAGCTGCAAAATCTTCTAAGACAACTGTATTGCCAACAACTAAATTATGCACAGCAGTTGTAGTTACAGTTATGTTTGCACTTGATGAAGCAGTTGTAACTGTACCACTTAGAAAAGTACCAACTGGATTTTGTCTAAAGTATGTCCAACCGCCTAAAGGTTTTAGATAACCATTTTCAAAACGAACTAAATCGCCATCGACAAAACGACCTTTATTAGCATAGTCTGTGCCATTTTTTATTATTCCTGCTGGGGGTGTTATTTGTACTAACGCCATGACTTATCCTAAAGTTAAGCCGTTCTTTTCCACATATAAACGACTATGTAAGGTTGAATTGTACTTACTGTAATACTTGGGTTTGTAGTTGGATTTGCGGTGTAGAAATCACTTGTATCTGGATCGCCAGAGAAATCACTCGCTGCTCCAGAAGAATTAAAACTACCGCTTGTAAAACTTGAAGAAAAATCTATACCAGAACTAGCACCAGATCTAGTTCCATCGTACCATTGATGCACATGATTAGGTAAAGTTGTTGAAGCAGTTTTGCCACCGCCTGTTTCTTCAGCAGTATCAAAATCTGTATCAGAAGAATCTATACCTACAGGTACTTTACCAGCACCAAAAGCTACCCATGTACCAAAACCCAATAAAGTTCCAGGATTGGTACTTACCGCAGCATTTATATAAATTGATCCTACTGGATATATTTTTTCAAAAATATTTGTGCCATTAAGCTGAAATTGTCCGCCTGTAGTATTGATATGTGATGAAGCAGTTACAGTAGTTGCTGCAACTGTACTAGCAGAATTTGCGCCAATCGCTGTGCCGTCTATTGCACCACCATTAATATCTACAGTAGTTAAAGTAGAAGTGCCAGCACAAGTAATGCTGTTTAATGTTGCTAAACCAGAACTGTTTAATGTAGTAAAACTTCCTGGCGCTGCTGTACTCCCACCAATCGTGGTGTTGTCAATCGCTCCACCTTCGCAATCAATCGTGCCATCTATGTCTAATGTACCAGCTACTTTTAAAGTTTTGCCAGAGCCTACGTTAAGACCTACTGACGTACCATTACCAGCACCATTGAAAATACCATCGACAGTATCAAGATTTGTATTGATCTTACCACCCCAAGTATTCGTGCTTGCGCCTACTTCTGGTTTTACTAATGATAAATTGGTCGTATTTGTATCTGCCATAATTAGAAATTATATATTATTTTAGCCACCGATTGTTTTTGTTTGTACTACAGGATTTACTAATTCATTAATCTGAGCATCTAGACCATCTTTTTTAGCTTGGACTTCAGTTGCACCCATAGCTGTTTCAACCCAACCTTGTACGTCACTTGCAGATAAATCTGCAAAAGCTGTAAAGTCTGATAAGTCTGAAGTGTCTAAAGACTGTGTGCCGTATGCTGTAGCAGTAGCAGGTATGTTACTACCATCAATGTCTTGCACAGTATTAACATCGTCAGTTGCAGTTAATCGCCAATGTACATTAAAGACAGTATCAGTATTACTATCTATAGTTTTGGTATCTACAGTTTTGCAATCCCATGTGTAATTAATTGCCATTTTTTACCTTGTTAATTTGTGTTTGTAAATCTTCTATCATAGTTTGTTGTTCTTGAATAGCTTTAACCAAAATTGGAATTAAACCAACTTGGTTTACTCCTTTAGCATCATCTAGTGAAGCACCTTTATAATGACTAACCAATTCCTCTAAACCAGCTTCTTCTATTTCTTGAGCAATAAAACCTGTTTGATTTTTTTCGCCTTCTCCTTCTATCCAATCAAATCTTCTTGGTTTGATTTTTAATATGTCATCTAAACCTTTATCTAAATTAACAATATTTTCTTTTAATCTTTGATCAGATAAATTAGTTAAACCAACTCTATAAAATACTTGACCTGTAAAATTTACATAAAAATTTAGACCACTACCATCATGCACCATATAGGTAGAAGAACCTGTGCCTGAATTTGTGCTTGTGACGTTATGTAAATTACTACCTGTTATTTGGAATCCAGTAGATGCTTGATTATCAGCTGTTTTTCCTATTAAAACGCCACCAGCAGAATCAATTCTCATTCTTTCTGCTGCAGCAGCACTTGCTGTATTATCCGCAGTAAAGAAAAGAATCTGACCATCAGTTCCATTTGCGTTATCATTGTGTATTGCTTGTATCTTTGCTACAACAGTATTGTCTGTTCTTCCAACAAAATTAATATCAGATATTGTCGCACTTGCCGAAGGGGAGTTATTTTTTGTAGTTGGTGTAAGTGTAAGATTACCTGCAAGTTCTAATTTCTCATTAGGACTTGTAGTGCCAATACCAACTCGTTCTGAACTATCAATCGTAATAGCAGTAGCATCAGCATTATCGTCTATACCTTGAGAAGTAAAAGCACCGCCTACAGTTAGATCAGAAGGTGTAGTTAATGCACCACTTAACTTAGCAGAAGTTACTGTGTTATCAGCAAGGGTAGTTGCTAAAGCAACATTACCTGTGCCATCAAAAGAAACTGCATTAGCAGTAACATTACCAGTCAAAGAAAAGTTTCTGCCTGTAGCTAAAGCAGTTGCTGTTGCAGCATTGCCTGATGTATTTTGATTACCTGCACTATTTACTCCAGGAAGATCTATATTTGCTGTACCATCAAAAGATACCCCACCAATCGTTCTGGCAGTTTGTAAAGCTGTAGCGGTAGCTGCGTTGCCTGTAGTGCTTTGATTTAAAGTACCAACAGTTGCAGTTAAAGTAGCACTAGCCAAATTGGTTAAAGTAGCATTTCCAGAAAGATCGCCACCTAATGTTATGACTGGCGATTTGTTAATTACAACAGCAGATGCTATATCTCCACCATCAATATTTAATGAAACTGGCGTTCCTGTTGCGCTAAATATTGCATCAATCGTATCTAAATCAGTATTTAAAGAAATACCCCAAGTATCTTCGGCTGCGCCTGGCTCTGGTTTTATAAGTGATAAGTTTGTTGTTGTTGTGTCTGCCATATTACGCTACTTCTTGTTCGTCTAAATCTGTCCAGGTAGTTGTCGGATTTGTTTGGTTTGTCCAAGTATCACTTGCTACAGTTTGTTCTGTCCAAGTATCTGCTGCAACTATTTGGTCTGTCCATTTTAACCCACCAATAGAACTAAAACTAGAGATTGCTGCAAGCGTAGCAGTACCATGATCTATTTGTGTACCGACTGAAGTAAAGCCAGAAGTTGCTGCGATAGTTTGTGAAGCAGCAATAACTAAACGACCAGCAGAACTGAAGGCAGAAACGCCAGCCATAGTTACTTTACCAGCGTCAATTTGTGTACCTACAGAACTAAAACCAGATACAGCTTGAATCGTTGCTGTACCTAAATCTATCTGTGTACCTACTGAACTAAAACCACTTGTACCTGCAATAGTACCTGCACCAAGTTTGATGATAACGCCAGACGCACTAACACCGCTAACGCCAGCTATTGTGGCTTCAGCTTGATGTGCTAAGTCGTTATATTTGGATCTACTGTAGTAACCCTGATTATAGCCGATACTGGCCATGATGTTACGCCAGCGTTATATCAAGATCTCCAGCATTGAATCTAAAAACATCACCACTACTTACGACCTTTGAGGAATCTAAAGTAGAGTAAGCTAATAAATTACCGCCTGAAGAAGCATCTAAAATACCAACAGCAACCACAGTTCCATAGTTGGCTGTAGCTGTAGGATATTCAATAGCTGCTGAATTTGTTGCAGTTGTAGGGTTTGTACCAGAAACAGTAAAAGCTGCTGTTTGTCTAGCGTAAGCTCCGCCAGAAACTTCTGTACCACCACCAGTATCAGATGGTGCTACTGTATATAAAGCTGCATATAAAGTAGTTGGTGCTGTGTAAGCATTACCACCAAATACATGGTCTAAAACTTTATCTTCTAAATAATCACTAAATCCTGACATATCTTACCTCAACTCTTAAAATGATAAGTTGTTTTGTGTGCTTTGCCATAAGTTCTTCTTCTTGGTATTAAAGAGCCTTTGCCAAATTCAGCACGTTCTTGTTCCATTCTCATTTCCTCTAGTGCTTTTTCAAACAACTGAGAAAACATATTTACACGTTCATCTTCCATTAAGTAGATCGAAGCGTGTTTTAGACAACCATATAAATAAACATCTGGGTGTCCAGTCGATACAAAGTTGGTAGTGTTTGTGCTACTCAACGCTGCTATCGAAGCATAATAAGTTAATTGTAATGTATAACTTGTGTCAGGTGTAGGTGCTAACTCTAAAGTTTTATCAACAATAGAGAAAAAAACTGGTTGTCCAGAAGTATTGTCGTTAGCTTTTCTATAAACATCTAAAGATTCTATGGATTGTTGTAATAAAGGTGTGAAATCACCAGAGGTAATTTCTACGTTTATAGCTTCTAACCAGTCAGTTGGTAAAGATAAATATTGACCATCGGCAGTAGCAGTTGCTCTAACTACCATATCTTTGGTTCTTAATCTTCTGTTAAGTTCACCTTCGGTAGCATCAATAAAAAAATCCAATTTAGAAGTCAAATCACTTCTATTTAAAAAATCTGCTATCTGTGTTTTTAAATCATCGTAAGTCATACTTTACCTTGCCAAGTTCTGAAAAGTTTATTGTTGGGATCATTCAACCATTTTTTCCATTTGGCTTTATCGTTTGCCCAACCTTCTCGTATAGCTTTTTGATATATTACCATAGGTACTTCCGCAACATGACGTAATTCTTTACCTGGTTTTAATTCTTGTAAGTCTTTAACGTGCTTCAAAATTGGAGCTACGTTTTGTTGAGTGTGATAAACAAACTTATCATCTTCTGTAGCGAACTCGCTAACAAAGTTTGTTCTAGTGTCTATTACTGTTCTTCTTGCCATCTTAAAAAAGAGGGGTGATTACTCACCCCCCTTAATTAAACTTATGATGTAGATAAGTCGTAAACAGCTCCATGAGCAGCTTCGTTGCTCACTTCAAGGCCGAATTCAACTACTAGCATTTTAGTTTCAGCATCACCAATAGTTGAGATGTCAATAGTTTCAAAATCTCTAAGATAAGAAACTTTTGCGTACTCAGGATCTAATAGTAAGGCAGTTCTAGCTCTACTTCTGTTTGAAGGAACTACTTGTAGTTCTCCAAAATCACCAGAGTAGATAGATACAGACGCTTCAATAGTGTTTGCATCTACAAACTGTCTAGCTGAACTTCTACCAGTAAAACCAGATACAACTGATTTCACATGAGGGCCAACAACTAATAATGAAGGCTCACCACCATTAGTGAAACAAGACTGTTGCACAGTCTTAACAAGAGCTTCAGTAATAGCTCTTTGCGTTCCATTAGTAGTAGCAGCACCACTTCCACCATAAACACCATTAGTACCAATAGACTTGTTAGTAGTGATCCAAGTTTCTAAACCACCTGTTTGTCTAGCAGTAGTAGCGTTACCAGTATTTTTAGCATTGTTTTGAGTTAAGGCTTCTTCCATATCTCTTTTCAACGCTTTAGCCATAAGAGCTAATTGGTGCGCCATTTCACTTCTTTTACCAGCAGCATCAGAAGCGTTTTGTGAACCAGTAACAGTCGCATCTCTGCTTGAGATTTGACAGACGTTACTTACTCTAGTTGTAGCAGTCGAAGCTGCTCTTGAAAGTTCAAAACCTTCAAGTTTCCCAGTTGCACTTGCAGCAGGCAAAGATTCAGTTTGCCAATCGAATTGCACGTTTTTTACATTGTTTTTTCCAATGGCACTCATTACAGGAGTTGCTGTAGGAGAGATGTTATAAATAACATCACTTAATTGTTCTCTGTCAGCAGTCGCAGTATAAGTATCAAAGGCATTTGTGACTTTAGCCATGTTTATATACTCCTCTAGCTTTCGCTAGAAATTAAATTAATTGTTCAAATACTTTAGCTGCATCTTGGATTTTTCCAGATTTAGCTAATTTCTGTTTTGACTTTTTCAAAGGAGTTGTTTTTCTAACTTGATTGGCAGTACCAGGTCTAGCTACTCTGGCTGGTGCTTTCTGTGTTGGTTTCTTCTTTGTTGCTTTGATAGTTTTATCATGCAACCAAGAATTTCTTAAACCTAACAAAATGCGATAGTCATAAACTTGATCCATTTCTTGTGGCGTGAATCCTAAAACATTTATGGCGTAATCCCTAATCGCTATCTTTTCAGAATTAGCTTTTTCGGCATCTTTCCACTCAGGAACTTTTTCCAATAACTGCTGGTTGCCAAACTCAACAAATTCTTTAACTTGTTTCTGCTGTTCAGCAAGTTCCTCATCTTTGATTCTTTGCTGTTCAGCTTGAGCTGCTTCCAGACGTTTTTGTTTTTCGTTCCAAACGTCTTTTTCACGAACATAAGCAATAGGATCTTCGTCATATATAGCTTTCCAATCTGGTTCTTCACCTAACTCAGCTTTTAAATTAGCTTCAAGTTTCGGTAACAAATCCTTATAAATGTCATCCTTTTGCCTTAACTCTGCTTGTTGGCTTTCAATCTCTTTACGTTGATTAGCCAATTCTTGAGTCTTGCGTGTATAGTCTTGCTGACGACTGTAGCCGTTTTGGAGTTCTTCGAGTGTGACCTCTACTTCAACGCCATTTTGTTTAATGGTATAAAGTTGAGGTTGCTCGTCATCCAAAAGCTCTACTTGATCTTCTTGTGACTCATCTTGATCTTCTTCAAGATATTCTTCTTCTGTTTCTTCAACTTCTTCGGCAGCTTCGAGTTCCATTTCTGGTTCTTCAATAACTTCCTCAATATCTTCTACAGATTCTTCGACAGCTTCAACAACTTCTTCTACTGGTGCTTCTTCTTCAGGAGTCAGTAAGTTAGAAAATGCTTTTTCTGCCTGTTCTAAATTATTTTGTAATGCAGTCGGTTTTTCCGTTATTGCCATGTTTTTACCTCTTTGTGTAAATAATGTTTGAATTTTACTCTAAAAGACCAGGAAAGCTCAACAATTATTATCTTGTTATGCTTCTTATCTTGTCTAATTGAGTCTTAGTTATTCTGCCTTTTTCAATAATAATCCTAAGATGTTTTTCTACTTCAGGCAAAATTCTGATTGCTTTGTGTAAATCTTCTCTAAAGCTGCTATCAGCTTCAGAGGAGTTTTCCCACTTTTGCAAATATTCTTCTTTGAGGTTAGCAACAGCTTTTTTAAATATATCGCTATTTAAAATAACTTCTGCTTCGTTGGCTTCTAATACTTCTTTTTGTGAGGGCATAATTTATGAGATGGCTTGATAAATAATTTCTTGGAGTAGAAATCCTGTAACACCTACAAATACAGTAAGCACAAATATCAGGGTGTTTCTAAGTGTTTTGTTAAGAGTTTTATCAACTGAGGTAATAGCATTTTCAATAGCATCCAAACGTCTATAGTTTTCTTTCCAGCGTTGTTCACAAGCAGCTTCGTGCGAGCTTAAACGCTTATCTACTTCTGCTACTGTTGCTTTTCCCATTAATAACTCCAAACAGTCGGTCTTGGTCTTTCTTCCGAATGATCTGCAATATCCAGGTGAATAAACCTACTATTGCCTTTTTGATTAACACCAATACCTGTAAAACCATATTCTTGTGCATGATTGATAATTTTATATGCTTCTGTACCACGACACAATATATCGACTGCAAGACCTGTAGTATGTGTACCAGGCTTAGATTTTTTTGCTTCGATTGGATGCTCTGGACAACGATAGCCAGAACTGACTACAAAAGAAAAATTTAAAAAAGTTCTAAGAGCTTGCAGTCTATTGAGTAATTCTTCTTTAATACCTTCCTTGCCACAATGCTGACAAGCAAATTCTTCTGGCTTAAAGTTTTTATATAATTCCCAGTTCATCTTCAAATAATACTTTTTCAGCCATGTAGTATTCACCTACGACTATTAAATCTTTGTTCATTTGTTTTGCTTTACGTTCGGCTTCGGCAAAGTCATTGGCATAAACCAATGGGCCTTCAAATATCCTAACGCTCTTATCGGATAAGACTGCTGGTATTTCTGTCATAAAAACCATATCAAGGTTTTAGTACGTCTTTAACATTTTCTTCTCGCATATTGTTACGAGCAACACCTTTCCATTTTTCAGCAGTTCTTAAACCACCAAGACCAAGTAAAGATAAAGTCAAAGTCATTAGTCCTTCGGTATTAATTATTGGGGGTTGAATTGATGAGCCTGTAACAACTACTATCCAATTCAGTAAAGGTGCTAAAAAGAATTGCCAAGCTAGACCTAATGCACAAATCCAAAGGATTGCAGGTCTGCTTCCTGAAACAAAAATACTAGGGTGTTTTGCTTGTTCTAAATTTATGTCTGCTTGTGCTTTTTGCAAATCAATCATTTGCGATTTGATACTGGCTTCTAGTTCCATACGTTTGTTTTTATCAGGTATGGCTTTACCAATCAGATCACTAATGGGTTTAAAAAATTTATCAATCATCTTCTTTGCCCTCTAATATATTTTTAAGTTTCATAGCTTTCTCATGTGCTGAGTCAGCGTGTAAATCTTTATCAACTATCTTCTCCAATTTTAAACTCTCTATCTTGGTATTGCTAATGTAACGCCAAGTATAACCATCTTTTGAATATACACCAAAAACAGTAGTACCCATGCCTATTTTAATTATCATGGCTTGTTCGCCATCGAGTAAGACTTTATCGCCTTCGTTGAATTGTGAGTTTAGTTTGAATTTAAGACCTTTGATAAAAGAAACAGAATAGTCTTTGAGAGCAAGTCCACCTAAGACACTTGCTAATAATAGAGATGCTTCAACATAATATTGCTCAAAGTCCACTTGTCTTAACCATGAGTTTTTTGCACCTCAAACTCAGCAGTTAGACTAGCTCCTTTATGTGGTTTGAATTTGCCCTCATGCTTCATCAATTTATAAGTCTTGCCAGACTTCATAAAGTGATAGCCTTTAGGTGCTTTTAGTTTTTTCTTCATTTCTTTTTCTTTTTAGCTTTTAACTTTTTAAAATCAGCACCAGTAATTTTATTACGAGGTTTAGCTACTCTAGCTAACTTCTTTTGTTTTGGAGAATATTTGCTGTAGGGCATGATTAATACCTCTTTTTAGTTTTAGGTTTAGTTTTTGATTTTTTAGTTTTTTTCTTTTTTGAATGATACATAGTTATTTCTTTTTGCGTTTTGGTCTGAGTAAATCTGCATCGGCTTTTCTCGCACCACCTTTGCCTGTAGCAAAAGATCGTACTCTGCCTGCTGCCCATTGATGTGCAGATACACCTGGTCGAGATCCTGAAGAATAATAAGCTCCAAGACCTCGTTTATAAACTTTTGCTAAAGTGCCTTTGGAAATACCACTAGACTTAGCATATTTATCTATAGTCGCTTGCTTACTTCCTGCCACTTTTACTTCTCTGTTTAGATATTCTGTTCATCATAGCTGGGGTTAATTTACCTTGTTTGTATAGTTTAGCAGTTCTTTTTATTTCTTTCTCCCTTGCCTTTGGGTTCTTTGCACCAGCAACATACTTCTTAGGTACGCCACCTTTAGTCTTTGGTACTTTCTTAAACTTTCTCACCACTTCACCTTATCTGCCCAATACGCTGCGGACATTTTGCCTTTAGCAATATTTTTTGCGTGTCTGGCTTTGAAAGATTTTCTACGAGCTTTCTGTTTTGCCGACTCACCAGCTTTCGGTTTGCCTGCGGTTTTTACGCCTTGTTGTCCAAAACGAATGGTTTTAACTTTGTCGCCTTGTTTGGCAACCACAATATGTGATTTGGTTTTGTGTCCTGGCGTTCTTTTCGGTTTGTTGTAACCAGCTACACCAGCTCGTTTTAATCTTGAATCTTTCATTAGTGTAAAGTCGTTTCCTTAATTAAAAATATTTCTGTATCTTCGCTTATTTTATCCTTAAATAAAAATTGCATAAATGATTTTGCTTGTTCAAAACTACGAGCTTTGATGTCTGTGCCGATATAAACGTGTTCTCCAACCACACATTCCAAATGGTATAACTTAATTGGAGAAGTTGAAGTCATCCTTAAACAACCCCTGTGATTGAGTTTTTGCTATCTGTCGGATAGTTTCTCGGTCACGTTCCATTAACGCATTGATTTCTGCAATATCAATCTGTGTGCCATATTTACCAGCTAGTTCCGCAGCTTTCAATCTTATATCAGCTTCGGCTTCATCACGCTGTCTATCATCATCCATAATGATTTTCATACGATCTGTTTCGGCATCAATGACAGCTTTTTGTGCTTGCACTTGTGCTTTTTGGATTTCCGCTTGTGCTAATAAAGTAGCTGGATCAGGTTTATCTTCTTGTGGTTGCGGTGGCATTGGTGGCACTTGCGTATTGATAAAACTTTGGGCATCTTTAAAACCAGCCATTTCAATCATCTTGGTAAGAGTGTTTGAGTATTGTTGTAAATTAACCAAAGGATTGTTTGGGCCTAGCTGTTGTAAGATTTGTTCTTGCTTGCCTGCTAAGTTATTTAAAACTGCCATACGTTCATCATCGCTGTTTTTCGAGATTGCGACATTGACACTAACATCTTTATCGGAATCCCAGTAACGAGGATCAACAGGTACGAATTCGTTATTCAGTCTAAACATATCTTGTCCTTCTTGGTGTTTGATAACCAAGTTATTGACTAGGCTAAAGAGTTCTTTCATACCACCTTCAGCAAAATGACGACAAATCAATTCAACTCTGCCTTGCGCTCCAGACATAGTAGCCGATACTGCAGCTTTGGTGGTGCTTTGTAGTGCTTCGGCATTGAGTCCAGCACTTGCTTTAGAAACTCCAGTACGATTTTCTTTCGCTTCGTCTAAATATCCTAGAACTGGAAAGGCTTCTTTACCGACAAAAGGTACTGAGAAAGGTTGCACCATACCAGGCGCACGCATACGAATTGGCTGTCCAATATCGGTATTTAGTACATCGTCAATATTAACTTGTCCTTCAACCACACCCATTCTTGGGAAAATTGCATGACCTAAAGAATCTAAAGTATCACGCATGATTTGTGATTTAGCTCTTTGAATTGGAATTACATAGTCTGCTGGACATGAGCCAATTGCAGTATGTGGCTCTGGATCTGGACAAAACATGACAATCGGTAAATCATCCCATTGTTCAACATTGATTACATTAATCCCTTCGCCTGCGGTACAAACTCTAATTCTTTCGTCTATGCCATCGCCATCTAAGTCATAAAATAAATAATGTTCAACGTATAAAACATTCTTGTTGCCATAACCACCACGATCGGTATAAACATTATCATCATAAGGATTACGAGCTTCCAGTTCGTCATAAACATCAGCGTCTAAAGCCGAGCCTGAACCTGCATATTGTTCCATTTCTTCTCGGTCGTACCCCATAGCCACCAAGTCGCTGACAGTTTTTACCATGCGATGAGCGACATAAGGCGCTTCATAAATATTTCTCGCATTACGAGAAATTAAAACTTCTTCTGGGGGTACGGATTCAATGCAAACTTGATTTTTTTTCTTGACTCGTCTAATCGTAACATCGTAACTGGCAGGGGTTTCTTGCGTAACTTCTTCGCCAGTCGTAGGATCAAGCATCGTCATGGTTTGCATTTCAACTTTCTCTTTGACGATTTCTACATCGGCATCCATAACCAAAGCCATGTACGCTTCTGGTGTTAAGTTGGTGTATTCGTGCGTGGCAGCTGAAATACTGTCATCCCAAAATGCTTTGACAAAGCCAGACTTTCTGACAAGGGCATCTTTGAACGCATCGTAGAGAACTTTAAAACCAGGATTCTTTTCTTGAATAATATAATTTACATAACTGGTTTGTTGTTCAGCAAAAGGTATGTCCTCAACATTACGAGGTACAAACTCAACGACTTTCTTCGTGCCAAAAAACGTACGCATGATTGAGGGCAACATAAATAAAATAGAATCTCGAACATCGGTAGAAATAAACTCCGACTGTAGGGAGCTATTTGCTTCTGGTTCGTTGCCTAAATAATATTCTGTGGCTTCTGCTCTCGACTCACCGATTTGGTCGATGTAGTCTTTGGCATCATCCATTTCGGATTTTAAGATGCTCTGTAATTCTTGCGTGTCGATTACTTCGTCTTGATTTTCTTCTTTAGCTTTATCGTTTTCCATTGATTAACCTATGCGTATAATTTTAGATTTTAAAGGTTGCCTAAAATTATACCCCATAAACGACATACTGCCACTAAAGGAAGCAGCCGAACTTGCCATCGTTAGTGAGAGCGCATCGGCTTTGTCTGGCGATTTGATACCACGCTTTCGCATTTCTTCTTTACTTTCGAGTTTTATTTTTCCAGATGAGGTATATTTGTAGATAGGCGCAGCTAATTCAGAAACAAGCTCATCATCATTAGGAAGTCTGCAATCACGCTGCGCCAACCAATCTTTTATCCCAAACCACAACTCAGCTCGGAGATTTAAGTAATTTTTTTTCGTAGCTGGAGCTTCGGCAACATTGATCCCACGCACAGGCAAGTTCTGTTCGGCTAGTCTATCGACTACGCCAGAACCCAAACCAATGACATCAATCAAGATTTCTTGTGGGCGTTCTAAAGCGGTGCAATCATCGTATTTGTTTTTAATCGCACCACATAACTGCATCAAGTCCATAGATTGAAAAGATTTCATTTCTAAAACTGTATTACCTTGACGCACGCAGAGGGCAGAATTGTCGCCACCATAACGTGCAACATCTAATCCCCAAATAATCGGTGCGCTTGCGGATAAAGCTACGTCACGATCTATAGCTGCTTTGATTAATTCCATTGGAATTACTGTGTCATCGTCAGCACGAGGGAATTCGCCCAGTACTTCCACTCGTGCGACTGTTGAATCTTCGCCATATTGTTCGAGCATTTGTTGGAACAGCTCTTTATCTGTGCCTTCGACTGTGCGTGAGTCGATTTGTTCTTGATTCCAGTACGAGCGTTTGCTGTGAAAAGAATCGTAAAATGGGCCAGTATTCCTTCTAGGGTTAGAAAACGTGAACCAATACCTATCAGCTGTTGGTTCTGAGAAAAACCCCTCAGAAACGCTGTAAATCGGTGCTGGGATACCTGATGCTTCATCCATAATCAAACAAACTCCGTAACTTGAGTGAATTCCAGCAAATGCGTCTGGATTTTCTTCACTCCAAAGCTGCGCTTGTGCGTAGTAATAGCCAGTATCTATCTTTAAATCACGAATTAAAGCTTCTTCAAACCATTGTGCTGGTCTGATAGTGGTAGCGGTTTTGTTAAACCAATGAGAATTTATGGCTAAAGTTAGCCATTTTCCTAATTCTGCCCAGGTTCTTGAGCGTAATTGCTGTTCGGTGTTTGCTGTTACGATTATGGTTGAGCCTAAGCGTGTCGAAAGCATCCAAAGTATTAACCAAGACACCAAAGCGGATTTTCCAATACCACGACCACTAGCTACAGCCAGACGGAACATTTCTGGTAAATCTACGCTTTGATTTCTTTGTATGTGTATTCCAATATCTCGCAAAATTTTTTCTTGCCACTTACGAGGGCCAGTAAAGTTTTCGAGGGGGGTGCCTTCTTTGCCCCACTCAAAGACGAATTTCACAAAGTTTAGTGGATCATCTTTGATATTCATTGACCATAGTTCGGTCATTAGTTCTTTTTCTGCTTCTACACCATATTTCATAAAATTAAAAAAAAATTAGTTCATTAGTTACATGGACAGTGCCACGCCGCCTGGCTCGAAAGGGGGGCTTTTGCGATTTGGTCGAGCGATGAAGCGGAGAAAAAGAAACTTCATCGCTCTAGGATTCTGATTTACTTTTGGAAGGAGAGAGAGAGTCAGAACCATTGTTATTATCTGTGCCTTTGTTATCTAAGAAGATGCCCTTGCCTTTGTCTATTGATTCATCAAGGCGTTTAGCAGTTTGAGTTGTATCTCCCATTCGATTACGAGCAGAATTGATAACGTGACTTAAATTTATTGTGTGATTGGTTTCTAAAATGTTTCTGTCTTTCCAGTTGTCGGGATCTCTATTTTTTAAAAAGAATATAGCGGAAGTTTCTTTTCCTTCTAAAGCATTATCAAACAGTTTAGAACTTACTTGTGCGATTGCTTTCGCTCTCCCTTTTTCTAGTGCGTTCTTTATGCTTTTAATATGTTTCTTCCTGGTAAGCGTTGAAGGATTAATCCCTAAACTAGCGCATATTTGACGCTCATTAAGACCCATTCCAGCTAAACGCTCTATTTCATTATGATCTAAATTAATCGCTTTCCTTCCTGGTTTTTTCTTTTCCATGCAAGGTATTTTAATCTTTTTATGTCATTTATTCACTAAATAGCTTATTTATTACTTATATATAAACTGTAGAAAAATGTTATTTAATGCTTGAATGTGATATTGATATATGTAAAAATCCATGTATTGATTAATAATTAAAGGAGAATTATCAATGAGTAAAACTAAACAAGCAATATATGAGATGCTAACAGAATCAACTGGAAAGCATTTTTTAGATAGTGGCGGAGATGAAGGAAGGCACTGGCAAAGCAATCAAAAGAAAACTATTGAGGATTTTGAAAATGAGCCAGATATCATAATTGAAGATGTGGAAACAGATTATCCTTATAGAGTTTTATCTGTCTATCATCATCTATCTGATAACTTAGCTTATTTAGAAGATGAAACTAAATACTTTAATGAGTGGATAGAGCAAGAAGGCAGAGATAATGTTTTGTATGATGCAAAAGATTATTTGGAAGAGTTTTTTGGTTATGATACGCAAGTAATAAATACTTTTAATGAGGAGTGCGACTTAACTCAGACCATTCAATTTGTAGGTGGCAAGATATTTGAAGATGATGTAATCGCTTTATCTATTCACAATGGTGCGGATGTTCGTGGCGGATATACAAACTATCGTTTATTTAAAATAATAGATGAAGATTTCTATCGCTGGCACGAACCAAGTGACGAAATAAAAGAAAGAATAAGCGAGGAAGTAGCTTAAATGCTACTTCCTTTTTTTAGAGGAGAAATAACCATGAGCTTAGAAAACTTAAACACCATAGAAGCAAAATACGATACAACTATTATTTGGGATATAAAAGATATTGCCAAAAGAAAACAATTCAAGATTAAAGATATTAAAAAAGTATATGTTGGAAAATGGGCAAGACTTTTTATTGAGTTAAAAAATGGCGAAACCATTATAGAGGATGCTGATACAGACAATATTACAGATTTTAAATGGTCGTTACATGATTCTTTTTTAGATGCTGATTGTAATGTATTAGATGAACAAGAACATTGTTAAACCAAAAGGAAAAATAACCATGTATAACTTATTGATCAACTACATTGATGCCAAAGACAAGCAAGAGCTATCTTTTGGGCAACACTTCAACATAAAAGGCAGCGAAGTTATTAGACTGCTTAACACTTATAAACCAAACAAATTCAAAGGCGTAGAGCGTTTTATATTTGATATTCAAAGAATTAAGGAGAAGTAAAAATGAAAACAATAATTAAAGAACTCACAATTTATGATTATGAAGATTTAAAAAAAGGAGAAAATTATGTTAAAAAAAATACCTGAAGATAAGTCTTATGAATACAAAGGCTACAAAATTGAAAGAAGATATCATGGTTCATTTAGAAGAAATTTATGGCTCATAGATGAAGTAGATTTAGATGGCAGAGAATGGATGAAAGACTATTTGCGTGATGATTGTTGCGAAACTGATATGATTTTTATTGATAATGGCTCTTACGAAGGTAAAAAATATTATCTATTAGAAAGTTTTGGCGCTTGTAAAGCGTTCATATCACAAATTTTATTAAACGAAGATTGGAGTTAAGGAGAAATAACCATGAATAAAGACTATTTAGACAGTCTTAACAAAGATCAATTAGAGACTCGCATATACGACCTGGAAAATGAATTGCGCCAAGAATGGTATCAAGAAAAGATAATGTCTTTTAAAACCGCAAGGAAACTAGAAGGAGAGGTTGCATACTGCAAGGCACTACTAGAAAACTTTAAACCAGTAGAGAATGACTTTGACAGAGAAATCAGACTTAACCCAAACTTTAACCAAAAGGAGAAGGAATAATGAGTAGATGTCAATTATGCAAAAATCCAGTTGATGAAATATCAACGCAAGAGCAAGCAGGTTTTAAGTTGTGCATGGATTGTGCTTATAACTATTCAGATAAAGATCTTACAGAGATTATGATTGAGGATGAGGAAATATGAGTGAACGAAGCAAAAATCAAACTATGGATTTTGAATTTATAAATGAACTAGAAGATTTGCTACTTAAATATTATCCAGGCGGAGAACCTGAAATCTATTCAAAGTGGAGTGAAGATTATAATAATGAAGTTGAAATAAAAATTTTCTGTTATCCGAAACTAAAGGAGAAAGCATGAGTAGAAATTATCTAGTACAAGCTCATTTAGAGTATTTAGTCGAAGAAGGTTTGAAAAAAGGACTAACCGAAAAACAAGCCATTGACTATGCAAACAATATATTTTTTTCAAAAGGAGAGTAACCATGAATAAAGCCAAACAATTAGCCAATTTAAAAACCGCTAGACTAAAGGCCAAGACCTTGCATAACAAAAAACAATTTATGTTAAAAATCTTAGAGTTAGGTAAAATAGAGCAATAAAAGAATTAGAAGCAGCGGCAATACCCCCTAGATAATTCTCCCTTTGTCGCTGCTTCGCTAACAAGATGCAAAGATCGAAAACCCAAACCCCACGCCCAATACCAGTAAAAAAGAAAACTTCGCAATCCAGGAAGAATAGAATTAAATCTTCCTCACTCAACAAGAACCAAAGAAGGCAACGAGGAAAGAATCTTAAACTAAGTGGTCGTTAAGCAGCTTTCCCAAACCTACTAACAAAATATGCTTACGCTTGCGTGAGTGCTGCTTAATCCTTTTCATCCCCCTACGCTCGTCCCCCTCAAGCACTAACCAAATCACGTTCAGATCTACTAGCTCATACACTCGCTTTGCTACCAACTTGCTCGATAACCCACTCATACTCGCTAAATAACTGAAACTATCAGGACACGACCAATTCCCATACTTATTAAACCGCTCCACTATGCAATACAATACTAACTTGCCACTACTGCTAATATCTTTTCTCCCCAACTGCGCTCGATACCACTTCCAACATACTTGCTTCATGCGAGAATAATCGTTCTTATACTTCCCCACTAACGCTATGCGAATCTCTGCCGATTCGCTCTCACGCTCCACATCTATGCTTTTAAGCCACCAATATTCTTGCTCCACTCTCTCTCCTCACACACTTAAAAAAAATAAGCAAAAAGCCACTCGGCTTTTGCTTATTTTTAATAGTATATTGTATATAGTATATGAAGGATGATGCCATCCTCGTTCATAGGAAGGCATAGTCCTTATGGTCGGTATTATGGGGTACTCAATCACGCTTCTTTTTTTCCTGCTTTTTGCCCATACCGACAGTTCATTCTATTTCCAAATCGGTAAATAATCCGCCTTGATCTTGTATTCTTTGCCTGGCAATTTCAATATATTCTGCGTTCAATTCGATTAAAACTGCCTTACGATTATGATTACTAGCGACAATGCCTGTCGTACCACTCCCACCAAAAGGATCTAAAACTGTGCCATTTTCTGGACAACCAGCTAACACACAAGGCTCGATTAAATCCATTGGAAAAGTTGCGAAGTGTGCGCCTTTAAATGGTTTAGTGGAAACTGTCCAGACTGAGCGTTTGTTTCTTTTGGGATTAGCACCTATCTTTTGTAAATTTTTAGAATAAACACCATCTACTGCCTTTATGCTTTTTGGTGTATTCGTGCCATCAGGAAACTTTGCATCTTCCTTTATCGCTTCATTATCAAAATAATATTTAGGACTCTTACTTAATAAAAATATGTATTCGTGTGCTTTGGTACAACGATCTTTTACGCTCTCTGGCATAGGATTAGGTTTGTGCCAGATAATATCTTGTCTGAGATACCAACCATCTTGCTGTAAAGCAAACGCTACTCTAAATGGTATGCCAACTAAGTCTTTAGACTTTAAGCCTGGTATTTTATAACTTAAAGAAAATTTTTGACCAGCTCTGCCATCTTTGTATTTAGGATCTATAAATTCTTTTTTATGATTCGTACCGCAATAACTATCTCCTAAATTAAGCCAAACTGTGCCATCGTCTCGCAAAACTCGTTTAACTTCTCTGAATACTTCTACTAGGTTATCAACAAATTCTTCTGGTGTATCTTCCATGCCAAGTTGTTTGTCTTTTCTGATTGCACCGCATTTAGAACATACTTTTTGATGTTGAAAGTTTTGCGTTCCAGCAGATGTACGTTGTTTTTTTGAATCTACGCCACCGCCTTGTTTTGCTCTATCAATGTGATCGCAATTAGGATTACCGCCTTCCCATTCTGCTGTGCCATAATCCCTCAAACCCCAATAAGGCGGACTTGTAATACAGGTATTAATTGATTGATCTGGTAATTCTTTTAACTTATCTAAGCAATTACCTTGTAGTATCTTTATCATTTCTTTTCTCCTTCTTTTTACCAAATATTCTCTCAAATTCTTCGTCAAATTTCTTCTTGTTGAATGGTCTTACATCGCTCCCTTTAGACATTCTCTACCTCGTATCTTAATTTTCTTAAAAACCAATCCGCCTTTTCCAAATCCTCTAAGCCGTTCTTTTTCTCATACCGCCATAAATATTTAATAATACTGGCTTTGAGATACCCTCTAAATTGCTCTGGACTAAGACTGCTTTTGATAGCATCAATACACTCAACACCACCAAACTTATAATGTTCTGGATCAATCTTGCTCATCTTTCTTTTTCTTAGGATACGCTTTCCAAAGCGCTTCGTTATATTCTTGCTCCGCCTTGCGATTCTTTTTCTTTCTTCTTCTGATAAAGCTCATAACTTAACCGCCAGGATTGTCAAAATAGAAATTAAAAGTATGTTGCTCATAAGCAGCAATAAACCTAATAATGTGTGATACCAAATCCAACGAGTAGCATAAGCGTTCTTTATGGATAAATCGCTAGGATCGTATTCTTCTTTTTTCATAGTTCCATATTATTTAAAATGTGAGCAATAACTTCAATAGTCCATCCATTTCCAAGCATCTTATATCTTTGCGTATTCGATACATGGTTTGTGTAATTATCTGGAACTGTCTGCAATCTTTCACACTCCAAAGGCGTGAGCTTACGCCAACTTAGTTCCTCATTAACCACTACGCTATCTTTTTGCACAGTCGTCAAGCTATTAGACTTACCACTTTGATTCAACTCTAACTTTTGCTCTGTCGTACCGTCTTCTTTGTATCTACCTCGCCAGGCGCC
>Ga0208645_1000873_pt1 | contig 29568 bp, 50 predicted proteins | sample VirMetDEL_Sep_01_FD_184519 | JGI IMG/M metagenome (GOLD analysis project Ga0208645, IMG submission 184519) | Aqueous microbial communities from the Delaware River and Bay under freshwater to marine salinity gradient to study organic matter... | ecosystem: Environmental > Aquatic > Marine >... | reverse complement strand
CAACCTTCGTGGTCAATCCAGTTTCCTGTCGTCTTCATAGCGTCTTGCTTTTTGGGCTCAATCCAAGGTTGTCTGCATCTACCTGGAACAACGTAAGCCTGTACAGCACCTCCCATGCAGGTCCGTTAATTACACCAGTAGCATGCCAGTCATTGATGGTCTTCACATCTGGTAGCTTGTCATCCATCATCTTCAGTATTTGACGGAGCAGCGCGTCGGCGTCCATCATCTTGAAGGTCTTTTGCAATTCATCGTCAATGCTCATCGAATCTCGGTTGTAAAGTCAGAAGTAGAAAGAATGTAGCCCTTCAGCTCATCAGCCAGCACCAACGTGAAGTCGGGAGCAAAGCCCTTCGCCTGAAGGTACTCGTAAGCCTGTTCCAGGATGTCACCATGCTTGTAACTGTAAGACAAAGTAATGCGGTCACCTCTGCGGAGGTCCTTGATGCAAACGCGGTCACCACGATGGTCCGTAGGAGGGATGAAGTACACCTGTATAGCTCGGTGTCGGGGTAGGGCATGTACAGTCATGTCTATGGGGTTTGTTTGTTGATTCACTCTGTATTCAATCACTTGGCATTGGCCCAGTCACGCACACCGTTCACGATGAAGACGTAGACGCACTTGCCAGTCTTAGGGTCAAACCACTTCTCGCAATCTTCGCTGCTGTTCTTGAGGTACTGAGCACGTGACTCCAAAGGCATGTTCTCCGCATCGTCCATCACCTGGTAGAAAAGACCGTTTTTCTGAGCGGGGGTCAAGTGATACTGTTCAGCAGCTTTCGTAACCTGAGCAATCACTGCATCTTCGATGTTTCCGTTGAACGATTCCAAGGTGTTGATGGCGTTCTTAGCGAGGGTAATTGAGAAGTTCATTTTTTTCTTTTTCCTTGATTGATACCGCAATATAGAAATTTATTTCTTGTCCAGTCAAGTCGTTCGTGAAAAAAACTGCATTTTTTTTTTGGACAGCCCGTCACCCCTCTCGCTTCTTGTATTCCTCCAAAGCCGTCAGCATCTTGTGTCGACTGGTCAACCGCTTCTGCAATTCCACAGTGACCTTGTTCAGCCGCTCAAAAGCCGCGCACTCCACGGCCTTTGAGTACATGTTGATGTCATCCTTCAGTATCTGGATGCGGCGGTCGATGTCCTCGCTCATGTCAGTCGGCATTCTGCCAGCACAGCCAGCGTGTTCCACGAAGTGACCAAGTATTCCAACTCCTCCATGTTCCAGGGCTTGCGAATCTCCCTGTAAAGTCTCCACATCTCCATTGTCTCCTGCTTGGTCAGGACGTCCCGCATGTCAGCGGTCATAGGTGTGCAACCCACGTAGGGCTGCGAGTCAGTTCTTGGTGTCATATCAGCAAATGTTGTTTCCGTATTGAATCAGCTTGGCGATGTAATGCTCATCCTCCCAGTTTTTGACAGTGACGTGCTGCAAGGCGAGAGTCAAGCCCTGCCAGCTCCTGTCGTCCAGGGCCTGGTCAACCCAGTCATCTTCGAGCAGCTCATGGTCATTGCAAAGGATTAAGAAGTCCACCACCTCCTGCTTGAAGGTGGAGATAACGCGGTTTGCGATTGAGTCGGTAGAGTTTCGAAAGTTCATCATCTTGGGTATTGAAAGATTAAGCGAAGCGGTAGTCCTTGTACTCACGGTACAGCTGGTTGAGCTCACGCTGTGATGCGTTTTCCAGTGAGAAGGGGATGTCATAGCCATCAGCAGTCAAGGTGTCATACATGGTCTGGTAAGACACGGTTTCCATGACCTGAGCGACTGCGAGTTCTTTTGAGAGGTATTGCATAATTCCTGGGTTCCTTGATTGATTGATGACACAAAGATGAAGAAAGTTTCCTGTTCTTGCAAGCCTTTTGTGAATTTTTTTTCAGAATTTGTTTTTGCCCCAGTATACCTCGCCGCCGTAAGCCATCTCGTATTCATCACAGAGCCGCTTGGCTTCGTCCAGGGTATCTGCCTCGTCCACGACGTGCAGCCCGTAGCTGCCATTCCAGTAGATGTAGTACATGCTCTTCATGTTATTGGGTATTGAAAGGGGAGCCGAAGCTCCCCGTGTTTTTCTCTTGTTCTTATTCGCTCCAGTCATTGTGGTAGTAGAGGTCGTGCTCCAGGAATGATGAGTATTCAGCGAGGTCCACCGTAATCACGTCTTTTTTGAACAGGTCACCCAAGTGGCCTTTCACCACGTTTGCAGAAAAGCCTGTATCAATGCAGATGTCTTTGAGTGATGCTCCGATTCCTCCATTCGCTTCTTGTTCTGCGTAGATGGCGTCTGCGACTGCCTGAGAGCCTGGTGTAAGATTGTAGTTCATCTTGGGGGTGTTGTTTGATTGATTCATGACACAAAGATGAAAAAAACTTCTTGTCATGTCAAGCATCAGGTGAAAAAAAATTCAGTAAAAACAAAAAGCCCCCATTTCTGGAGGCTTCCTGCTGTGGAATGAATCAAGGATTGCAGCCATACCCAAGCCGCACTGCTAATGTAGTCAACTTTGTCGGTTTTCCAAAAAAGACAAGCACAAAGGCAGGACACCTACCGCACACAAGCATACCAGCTGCCACGAGCAGTCATGCTCCAGTATCTCATTGCAAGCCGTCATGACGATGATGCCGCCCACGGTCCGCTTGGCGCTCCACCTTCGCAGGTCTCCAATTCTCTTGGTTTTGAAAGCCTGTGTAATATCGAGCGTGTTGAGCAATCCGATGATGCTCTGCCAGCTCGGCGATACGTTGTCTTTGTTCATCTAAGCGCTCAAAATAGTTCTTGGTGGCTATACGTTGCAACAGCTCCACCTTACGCCGCATGTAGGAGCGACCGCACAGAGGTTTGTAATACTCCGTGCGATGCCCTGGGGGTCGGTGGGTCTTCATCAGTACATGGCCCGCAGAGTAGGAGTCAATCCTCCTGCATCATTGCGCCGTACGTTGATGCCCAGCTCGAAGCAACCCACGGGCTTGGGTGGGCGTCCTCTCTCCACGTGGAAGTCCAGGTACCCGTCCTCGTACTCCTCCTTGTATGTGGGAGTCCTGACGTGGAGCACCTTCACCAGCTCCACACGGTTCTGCTTGTTGAGCCTCTCAGCCATATGAGTCATGCTCCACATCTCATGTATGTGACCCTGCCACTGCATGTCCGCTCCATGAATCATCGCCATGCCCCTTTGCGCTCCAATAGTCCCCTTTGTGACAGCTCCACCGCCACCAGCTCCGTGGAAGTATTTGACGCGATAGGTTTGAATGTCCTTGCCTCTCTCGAAGCGAAGCAACAGCCACCCGCCGTACCCGCCAATCTCTACATGTCCGCCCGCCTGGGCGTTGTAGAGAGCAGCAAACCGCTGAAGCAGGTCGGTCTCACAGTGACGCAAGATGGACGTCTCGTGGTTCCCATAGCCGATGAGCTTGAGCACATCCTTGTAGGGAGCAAACCACTCCACAGCAGTTTCCACCAAGCTGTCCAGGTATCGACTGTTGTTGTGTTCATCCCTGATGTTTGACTTGCTGCGGCGTCCGTCATACTTGCCCTGCATAGCGCAGAAAAAGTCGCCATTCACAATCACAGGCACACCCTGCTCGGCAGCGTAATCCAGATGCCGCTTCAGTATGTCGCGCTGACAGTGGGGATTGTCCCAGTGTATATCGCTCATCAGCAGGAATCGGTAGTCCTGCTGCATGCTGTATTCGTATGTGAGTTGGTGTACGTTTCTGGCAATCCTTGTAAATTCATTCATATGTCCACAGTCGGGGGTTGGGTTTGTTGGGGTCGCAGTCGACGTGGATGAAGTTCTCGCCCACGCCAATGCGAGTGAATCCTGCATTCAAAAAGGCCACAATCATGTGGTACCGCTTCATGCTGTTTGTGCAAGCGATGTCCGCCGCATAGCCCAGCATGTGGCTGCTCCGTCGGGAGCCATTTACAGCCTTGTTGTGAGCGACCGTCCTGAAGCCGCTGGTCACAATCATTGGTGCTCCGTAGAGGTCACGGGCAAGGTCGAGCATCTCCAAGCATTCGGGCTCCATCATCTCCCCAGAGCCAGGAAGGTCTGGTGAATCGAACTCGGCAAGGTTGAAGTACTTAAGCATGGCCGCTCTTTGCAATTTGTATCTTAATGTCCATCACCATGTCATGCACCTCCTTGAGCAGCCGCTTGAGCTCCCTGCTATCTCCCTCCAACGTGCTAACGCGAACCCGCAGCTTTGCCACCTCCATGTTTAGGTGAATCCAAACTGTGAGAGCCGTGCCGATGCTTGGTAGTAGGGCGAGTATGAGTTCCGTCGTCATTCCGTTTTTGCTTGTCAATCCACTTAGCCAGCCGCACCTCGTTTTGTCTCCTTGTACTGCTTTTCATGTGGTAAGGTTACTTGATGTTTGTAAGGATGTCCCTGTCCAGTATCTGCTGCATGGTCATGGGCCGCTCGCCTGAGATGCTCAAGCCATTTTCAAAGTACACTGCCTTCTGTGGGTACATGTCAGGCCAGCTGTTCCCTGGGTATTCGTCAATGTCCGTTGCATTGTCCGTCAGGTAATCAACAAGCCTCTGTGTGTAATGCTGCGCATTTTTACGTGCCCGCTCCACCTCACGGCTGAGGTCAGCAGTCGTGATAGCTGTGGTGTCTTCACTACCGCGAATCGCCAGCCCTCCATTGTCCACACGAACGTACAGCGAGGGAAGCAGCTCCACCATCATCCACCACACCGTAGCCTTCCGTACATAGTCGTCGAGCACGGTAGCATAAATGCCCGTGACGCTGCTGCCTGAGATGTCAGACTTGAGCTTTGCGAATAACGTGGTGCCCAAGTAAGTCTGCATGTACTTGTCCTGAGCGATGATGGTAGCCGCCACAATCATGTCGTCTTGTACGCTGCCGTTGAGCGACGTCAAACGCTTGGCATAGGCGGGGTTGATGAAGAGTACCTCTGCTGTCAGTGCCATGTTAGTTCAATTTGCCGCGTGAAGCTGTGTCGATGGGTCTGCGGCTGACCATGCTATCTTCGCTTTTGATTCTGTTCCTGCGGCGCACATCCTCGTCAGGAATCTGCGAGATGATGCGTCGTGCCTCAGCAACGCTTATTTTCTTGTTGCCTTTGCGTAGATACACCTGTCGAATCCAACGGTGGTGACAGTACGCGCCGCCTTTCCACAGCCAGATGCTGTACGTGTCATCCCCATTGGGACCAAAGCCAGGGTTTACTGCGATGTCGCCCGCCGCTATGACGTCCTCCTTGCGGTACAGCTTACTGCGCCCCCCCTTGAGCATCATCTTGCAGAAGTCACGACTGTTTGGCTTTACGTCCCCGTCATATCGGTAGCGAATGCGCACGATGTCATTGTCGAGCTCCGACGGTCTGCCAGCATCACCTGGGACGCGCTGGGCAAACTTAAAAGCGACGTGAGCAAGGTGGTCTGTATCGTAATCCACTGGAGCCTCTGTAACGAGCTCCCAGTCCTCGCCCATACCGTCCTCCCCCTTGGGCAGCAAAAAGTCCAGGATGGCCGTTCCAGTGTGCTCACAGAGCTTCGGTACCTCTGGTTCTTTGGACAGCTGCGTCTGCTCCGTGCTTTCAAGTCCATTCACGCCTTTCAATCCCGATGCATCAGCAATTACTTTGACCGCTTCCAGCACCACACGACGGTATGGCTCAATGACGTTTTTACCGAAGATTCGCTCCGCATCCTCAAGCTCCTTGCCTCCGCCCAGTTGACCTGGTACGGCAACGCCAAACAGCATCGGTGAAGTGACCCTATGCCCGACCATAATTTTGGCCGTTACCTCTTGCGAAAGGAACTGGTACTGCTTGTCTGCATCGGACAATGGGAAAGGCTCGAAGTCAGGCTTGCGGTCAGGTTCATCGGAGTACGTGATGATGAATTTGCCAGCATTGGTAGCCCCCTGGAGCTGGTTTTCCATGTCCTGACGAATGCGGTTGCGCTCCTCAGGTGGCGGCACTCCGTTTTTGAAGTGGATGCTGAAGCTCGGAGCCATCCCATTCTTGATGTTGTTGATGTGGTACTTGCCCACCTCCTTGTCGAGCTCGATGTAATTCACGCTGCCGATGTAATCGGGTTTGGGATAGTAGAAGCTCCCAGGGCTGAAAGGAGTGATGTACAGTATCTGCACAGGCTCCGTATGCCGCTTGTGGTAGTCAAAGGCGCAGATGCGCTCAGGCTCCACCTGCCGCGTGTTGCTCCAGTCCTTCGAGTAATAGTAGTGAGTCACCTTGTCCGCCTCATTTACCTGTTCAGCGCGTACGTTTTCAAACGGCAAGTGGTTGACGCGGCTGATGGATTCGCGGTTCAGCGAGTAGATGATTTCGAGTGCGAAGCCCCCCTGTATTTTCAAGTCCAAGCATGCCCGTCGCAAGTGGTCGTCGAGGTTCCACTTTTCAAAAGCGAGCTTGGTCTCCAGGTCGTCGGACTGCAACCCGTCGCCGAAAATCATGTAAGCGATGCTATTGCACAAAGCATTGTGCGTAGCTGAGGAGTGGTAAAGGTCGATGAGGTACTGTGGGTATAGGTTATCCTCACCGTACGTGACCCACCCGTTTTTGCTAGGTGCTTCCTCGTAGCTCTTTTCCTGGTATTTTGAGAGTTTAAGTACGTCCATGTTACTCGTAGTAAATTACACTGTCGGGTATGGTGAATGAAGGGATAGTAGCTACGTCTTCATCATTCACCACAGCCACCTGTATGGTCAGCAATCCAATGACGCTGCTGTCCGTCGGGTCGAGGTTGGAGGATGATGTCTGCCCGTAGATGCGTAAAAGGTACTGCCCAGCATTGGTAAGTTTGACCTGCGAGCTCGCTTCACTGCCCGCCGTGTCAGTTTTGGCGATGTCAAAGCTGGTGTACCGCTCATTGCTGACGTGCACGGTGGGGATGAATCGGTATGTCTTGCCCGTTGCATCCTCTACAAGCTCCCAGAGGTAATGCGTGATTGTATCGCCGCCAGTGAGCATCTTCACAGCCCCCGCAAGCGTGGTGTGAATCCTTTGAGTCGTATTGCTATTGCCTGTAATGTAAATCATCTTGAAAAAGAAAGGGGAGAGCTAATGCCCTCCCCCCGCCATGTACAAGTTTACCTGTTCCTGTTACGGTGCTGCTGTCACGGTAATGTTGGTGCCAGATGCAGACGGTCCAGTCGGTGCTGGGGCGTTTTCGATAGCCGTCAGGGTGACCGTCAAACCATGAAGGTCGCTGGCACCTTGTCCGACACCAGCAGACCCGCCTGAGCATTCAGCTCCATTGAGTGCGCCCATGACGAAGCCTTGCCCGTTCATGTCGACCACCACCACAGCCAAGCGCGACTGCATCACCTCGTGAATTTCGGCGATGGTAGCCGCGTCGTAGCCCGCGATGTTGAAGGTCAGCTCCTGCGTGAAAGCGACAGCTCCGTTTTCCAACGATGCGTCGACCGTTTGATTGAAAGAGCCAGAGCCCTTAGCAATCTCGTATGTCAGCATGGTCTGAGATTCAGCTGTATCGTCGATAGCTCCGCTGCTTGCAGCATTCCAAAAGCCGTCCGACCATTGGGCGAGCAGTACCTTGTGTACGCCGCCAATCTTAGTCTTGCACGGTACTCCAATTCCCGCCAGTGTTGCGTTACATGCCATTGTTTGCGGGTTTAGGGATTAAGATGTGCGACGGCAAACGGAAATGTCAGCCAAGCTCGCAATTTGAGTACCGCCGCTGAAACGCATAGCCACACGCACATTGTCAGAGCCATCAGTCAAGCTCATGTCGACGACGCGAGCGTTGGTCTGGTCCGTGGTGAGGTCACATCCAAAGTGGAGGTTCTCAGGGTTGGTGTAGAGCATGGTGTCGTTCGGACAGCCTGGGAGCATCACGATGGGGATGCCCATGTACTGTGACGTGAGGCCACTTGTGAGGAACTCAGGCGATGCGATACCTTGGGCAGCAGAGCCTTCGGAAGCAACGACGCGGTCAACAAAGCCACCCAAAGCACGCTGCAAAAGGAAGCCAGTCTTGCGGCTCATGTAGATAACTGCGCGAGAGTCATTCTGCACAGTAGCGGGTGCACCATTTACGACACCATCCAAGCGAGCCAAGACGTTAGTTGAGTCGATTGCATTGGCCACCTGGTCATCATTGCCGAGCGATGCTGCGCCATCCACGATGTGGTGGTACAAGCCGTCGAATGAAGTGGTGATTTCGCCACCACCCGTCAAGCTGGAGTCGGTGGGGTCAAAGTTTCCACCCCAGATGCTTTTCTCGATGTTCTCAGCCACCTTGCGGCCCAAGAATTGAAGCAGGAATGTTTCAAAGTTGGGCGGGATGCGGTCGTTGAGCAAACCACGTCCAGTCTGCAACGCCTCCCAGTCAGCACGGAAGTCCTTCTTGCAAAGCTCCTGGTTGACCATGAGCTCTGTAACCTGCAGCACCACCTCATCCAAGTCGAGGTCGCCGGCAACTCCCGTGAAGGAACAGTCGTTGGCCTTCACAATCTCAGCATTGTTGCTGAGCTTCTTGAGTACAGCCTTGTACTTCACGTTTTGGTGAATGGTCACCGCACCTGTGGCGATGGTTTCAGCCGCCAGGATTGCTGGGGCGATGTACGGCAGCGCGAGTTCTCCGTCGTAACTGCTCGTGTTGATGTCAAATGACTTAGCCATGTTTAGTCGTTGTAGTATTCAAAGATTGCAGAAACGCGGTCCTTGGCAGACAGCCCGCGCAGGTTGATTGGTTCACGCTGTTGGGTATGGGGGGCACGTGAAAGCCCTTCGGTTGCCGGTTGATTGTCCAGCTCCTCCTTGATAGCAGAAAGCTCTGTTTTGTGAGCCTCAAGCTCTTGCTTGTACTCCGTGAGGGCTTCCGTCAGGGCCTCCTTCACCAGCTCGCGAACTGCATCGGCAGTCATCACCGTCTCTGGAGCCTCCTCGGCCATCTCCTCCTTGTCCTCGTCTTTCTCGGCTTCGGTAGCGTCCATAATTTCAGCAATCTTGCCGCCCTCGACGCGAGTCTTGCCGCCGTCCTCGTACTCGTACTCCCCGTCAGGAAGTGGAATCTTCTCGCCCTCGTCATTCATGACGAAAACGTCCGCACCCACGGCAAACTCACCGTCGGTGAAAATCTCCGTGCCATTGGCGAGCTTCTTGCTTGCCATAAGTTCCTCAGCTTCCGTCTCGGTTTCGAGCTCGGTAGCCTCAGGCTGTGTGGCGTCCTCCTGCTCCATTGCCTGGAGGTTGACGGAGTACTGCTCGAACAGCTGGTTTACTCGTTCTTTGAGGTTCATGTTTCTGTAACGCTTTTGTGTGGATAGTTCTCGCATGTGAGTCATTTTTTGTCCGACTTGGGATGCCCTTTGGGCAGCAGGTCATAGTCCCCTGTGTACTTCTTGTTTTGGGGGCGTCCATTTTTGACCAGGTACAGGTAAGCATTTACGCGAGCTTGTCCCCATTGCTGGCTGCTGCTGACATTTGGACTGTGGCTTGTTTGGAATGCCCCCACCCCCCGCTGGTATACCGTGCGTAGCTGACCGATTGTGACGCCGTAGCCGAGCTTTTTCTTGTACCGCTCGTTGAACTCGTCGGCTTTCTTTTGCAACGACTTCTCTACAGCCGCTGGCACCTTCACCCCGCGGGTATTCGATGCTGCCCCTGGCTTGTTCTTGGAGCTGCCTCGCTTAGGGTTTCTGTTGGGTGTCCCTGACTTGGGAGCTTTACGGCTGGGCTTGACACCACCGCGAGGCCCAATGGTCGCCAACTCCGCTACGAGTTCATCCTCCATAGCCTGAAGCATGTCCAACTCACGCAGTTTGCCTCGCGACCAGTTTTTTGCCGCCTTGCCACCCCACAGCAGGTAGCTGATTGTTCCGCATGCTTTGGAGTCACTGGGGTCGTAATATGCCTCCGCTCGATTGAGGTAGCCCCACATACGTTTAATTGTGGTAATGCTGATGGGCTTGCCGTCTGCCAACTGTTGAGCCCGCACCTTGCCCACCTGAGTGGCACAGCGGTTGTTCACCCGCTCGTTCATCTCAATGCCTCGCTTGGCATTGTTCCGTACAGAGTCGGGGTAATCATTGAAAGATTGCAGAGCCGTCTTGTCATCCGTGATGAAGGTGTTGGCAAGCTCTTCGAGCAGGTCCTCCTGCATCTCCGTGGCCTTTTCTTTCAATGCCATGCGGTCGACAAAATAGCCCTCGATGCTGAAGCCCTTCACCTTGCCCTCCTTCACGAAGTTTTGCCAGATAGCGTCGTTGTTGACTTTCACGGCGACCATCCACGTACCTTTCGGGTAGGTCATGCCGTACGAGTTGCTCTTGTCCTTTTCTGGGTCTTCGATGAGCCAGGACTCCACCACGCTGAGCCCCTGAAGTGGAAAATTGTGGTCGAGGGTAGTTCGTCCTTGGTTGCCCGCCATTAGGAACAGCTGCATAGCCTGTTTTACCGTCGACTTGCTGAAGTAAACGTAGTATTCCTCATCGTCACTGCGACGAAAGATGGGCTTGTCAGGAATGAGAGCAGGACCGAGCAAGATACGTTCATCTTCATCGACCTGAGCAAAGGTCTGTTTCTGCTGTTCTGCGAAAGCCACGAAGTCCGCTTCAATCGCGGGCTGTTCAACCAGCGAAATAGCCTCGATGCCATACACCTCGGCTTCCTCGTCAATTACAAGTTCTACAATAGTCATGTTACGTTGGCTTGGTCGTCAATTTTTTGGGTAATCTGTTGAGCCGTATTCACCTCCTCGGTGAGCACATATGCCCGTATGTCTTGGGTGATGGAATCGCCCAGGAATGAAAGGTCGATTTGCGGAGCTCCTGTCCCTTGTGTGACCTGTGAAGCTGTCGAGGACAGGCTCGGTGGCTCAGGCATGCTGGGCTCCGATGCGCCACCGCTGGGACTAAATTGAGTCTGCTTAATGGTAGCCAACTGAGTCGCACCCGTCAGAGCAGCCGTCGCTGCACCAGGCAGACCCGCAGGTATACCCAATCCACCCACCGCAGGGTTGATAGCCGCCACCACCGCCGCCGCAGTACCAGCAATGGTCTGTGCTATTTGAGCCGCCTTGTTTCGTTTGAATGCCCGCTCCTGTTCCTCCTCCGATGCGTCAGCATCTGCCGCCGTCAGTGCCTGGAAAAAGCCAAATGCTGCGTTGACCATAGCCATGCTTTGGTCGAGGTTTTGCTTCCGTGCCTGAGCCTTCTGCTTTTCTGCATCCTCCACCGCCTTGCGGGCATCAGCCACTACCTTAGCCTCTTGGTCTGCGTACTTCTTGTTAATCCGCTGGACCGCGACGCCCTGGGCTTCCATGAGCATCCGCTCCTGCTCATCGTATCGAGCATTCACCTCTGCGATGCGTCGCCGCTTTTCATCTTCGTCCATCACCTCCTGCTCAATCAATGCGAGCTCCTTGTCCCGTAGGGCCATGCTCTTGGCAAACAGTCCCTCGTGGTGTTTGACGAGCTTGTCAATCTCCTTCTGTTGAGCATCGGTTTCGAGAGCAGCAAGCAGTTCAGCTTGGGCTTTCTCCATGTCCTTGAGCTCCTTGTCGGCAGCTTTCCTTGCGGCCACCCTGTCCCGTTCAATCTCCTTGTTGAGTCGGTTGAGTTCTCGTTGGGTGCTGCGTTGCTGGTTCAAGCGGTTAGCCTGTTGCTGGTTGACAGCAGCGATAGCCTGAGCCTCCTTGTCCAAGGCATCCTGCGTGGAGCGAGCCAGCTTGTTTTCCTCTACCTGGGCATCGCGACGAAGTACGAGCACCTCGGTCTCACGAGCCAGCAGGTCCTCCTCCAGTCTTTGGGCCTCCAGCAGTGCAGCCTTCCGTACCTCAGCACTAAATTCATCTTCCTGTCTGCTCTTGAGCCGCAGTCCTGCAATCTCCGATTCGAGCTTGCTACGGTCCACGAGCAGCTTCCGCTCCAGACGAGTCGCCTTGTTCCGCTTTTGAGCGATGATGTCGGCTTGTTTTCCCTCCTCCACTACCTGTTCCACGAAGTCCTTGCTGGCGTCGATTGCATCCTGTGTCTTTTCCACCACATCCTCGACGCCCAGCGCCACCTTGCCAACAGCATTTGCCGCTGTTTTACCCGCCTCAGAAAACTCGCCGCTGAAAAGGAGTTGCAGGGCTTTGACCAGCTCAGGGATGAGCTCAGCCAACCCCTCAAATCGGTTTGTTATATTCTGCGTTATGAGGTTGGCAAAGTCTTTCAACGCCTGTTGTGGGTCGCTGAAAATTGAGATGAGCTTCTCGCCCACATCCGCCACCACATCCAAAATGTTGTCCATGACAGAGCCGAGCACCCCCATAATGCGGTTGAATTTCTCAGCCCCCTGCTCACTGCTGCGGAATGCCGTCACCACGGACGCCAACAGCCCCACAAGCAGGAAAATTGGGGACGCCTTGAGCACCGCATTGAGCCCCTTCATCCCTCCGCCAAAACGCTTCAGGGAACTTGCCCCTGCCACGAAGCCCGAAGCCAACCCACCTGTAAGTGAATCGAGCTGCTTTGTGAGTCCTCCCGCTGCCGCCCCTGTTGCCGCCGCGGAGTCACCGACTTTTGTCAGCTTCTCCTCGACGTCACTGGTGTCTGCTGTGACTGTATATCGTATCTCCTCTACTTGAGCCATGCGATTGCTAATGCGATGGGTAATATGTATGCCAGAGCCACTACGGCCACCACCGTGAGCCACTGCAGGACTCTGCCCCACCACCGTACGGTGTAGTCAGCCCCCAGAGCCTGTTGGTAGCGTATGCCTCCTAAGATGAAACGCCCGTCGTCGAAATTTCTCACGTCATGTATAGCTTTTGACCTGCACGTAGTCGAATCGAGCCGTGACCATGTGCGTGTAACTGCTTCCCCTGGAGCCTGGGTTGCTGTTATGGGTCAACCGTAGGTCCGCGACCTCATTGTCTGTTGTGATGTCCCATGCCAGCGTCCAGTCACCCGTGGTGTAATCTCCTTCAGCTCGGTGCGTGTCTATGTCCCCTTCAGTCATCACGGTGCTCTTTTCCAAGCGCACGGTAGCCGTTAGTAATCCCGCCAGAACCACGTTGCCGTTCACAGAGTTACGCTCCATAATTACAATGCTCATTGTCCCACACACCTGCGACTGGTCGGGGATGCGAATCTTGCTGTCTTTGATGCCCTGGAAAAAAAGCGAAACCGTATTGCTGTGAGCTATCTGCACATCCCTCGTGAAGATGAAGGTGCCATATTGGTGGAAGCCGCTGCCCGTCCTGTTTAACGTGCTATGCCCTCCGCCATAGTGGTACCCACCTCCGTACACCTCCGCATGTCTCCCTGACACAATCACGCTCTGCAATACGTCATCATCATCGAACGGAGCGACCACGTGCTGCGACCCGCCAATGAAGCTGTGAGCAATCTCCTTAGCAGTGCTCCCCGCACCAAGGATGATGTTGCTGCGGTTGCTGTCGTTGTTTGCGGACCGAGCTGCGACTTCGTCCTCGGCATCTTCTGCCGTCCCCCCAATAGCTACCCGTGGACGTGACGTAGCTCGATAGCATTTGCCCGCCCCTGGGTTCCATGTTCCTCCATACCTGGTACAGCATACTCGGCTGCCATCCAAACCTGTGTTGCCGTCGGCATCGGTAAAGGTAATCTGTCCCTCGTCCGTGACGTCACTGGGTATGTACTCACAATCTCGCGGCGCCTCGACGTCTTTGAGCAACTCCACCATGCACGGAGCCTCTGTCGTCACATCGAAGCCACGAATGCCCAGCACCCTGTACCTGTGGTTTTTGATGTAGATGTAATCTCCAAAGGAGAAGTTGGCGATGTCATCTCGTGTCAACCTGAAGTGAGCCTTCATCACCCTGGCCTCGTCACTGTACAAAGCCGCGATGTAGGGGCGCCAGTACTTGTAATATAGTGTGTTGATGCCGCTGGGGTCACGGAAAGTCAACGGCGTAGTTGCCCCGTAGAAAAGCGTGTCGTCCAGTATGCCGTTGGTGGCATTTTCATACCCGCTGAATGTGGGATGTAGAAGGCCATTGCTTGTGAAGGAACTGCCGTCGTATATGTAATATTCAGCCTGAGTGGTAACCAGTCCATTCCAAAACGCCAGCGTGACCTTGTTGTAGTCCTCGATGGAGTCCCCCGAAGGGCTGAGAGCACGGAATATCTCCAGCTCGCTGCCTGGAATCAAAGACGTGACAAAAGGCACGGCAGGGTTCTCGATGCGTATCTCGTCTTGGGCCGCGTGTTCATTGTCTGGGTCAACCACAAGGTGGCGTCCATACACCCGCCCCAGACTGTCCGCCACGGTTTGGTTTATGACGTCACTGCCTGGAGCCATGGTAAGCTCGAACCTGCGAGCCCCCAAGTCAGCAGTGGGAGTCATCACCACATCCTTGCTGGTGTCCAGCTTGGAAGTCCAGTCTTTGGTTGACCCGCTGCCGATGAAGTCGGTGTAGGTCTCAATCAGCACCTTGTTTGGTATGTACGGGTCGGGAATGAACACCAGGTTGAAAGCCCGCTGGAGCACTTGTAGGAACTCTACCTGGCTGACGTCAGGAGCTTCCACCTCAGGAGCCAGCGATACACCAGCAAAGGGCTCGATGTCAATCAGCTTCCAAGTGCACCCACCACCTACGGCACTGCCCGTAACTGTATCGCCTCCAATGGTGGTTTTGAAGTACTGCAGGTAGATTCGGTTGGAGGCCTCGGCCAAAATAGAAACATCCACTGTCGTCGCGAAGCCACCCGATGAAGGTACCGTAGCAATCACCTCCACAGCTGTGCCTGTTGGCGTACCTGGAGGTCCTGCTACCAAGCGGAAAAAATCCCCCTGCTCCACGTCTGACGCTTCGATGTAAATCTGGAATCGGCAGCGACCAGCAACGGGTGCTGTGAAGTACCCGCCCGATTCGCTAAAGCTGCCGTTTGTGTCGTAGAAGCCATCCAACCCAATTCCCCAGTTGGTCAACGTATATGAGCCAGGGTTAGAGGCCGTCACATTAGCCGTTAGGTAAACATTGAAGCCATACTGCTGACTGTTGAATGCACCATGCAGCTTGCCCGTATTCATCCACGGCACATATATGTCCAGACCTACCGCCGATTCAAAGAATGTGCTGCCGAAGGTGAAGCCCGCATCATCCAGTATACTTTCCAGTACATGATGCACCTGCCTGAAAGGGGTGTGGTCTGTGACTGCCAAAGCCCCCTCCTCCTGTTGACCCCATGTGACGCCTGTCTGGTTTGCAAATGACCAGTTCTGCCCCCTGTCCACGATGCCATAGCGGACGTGAGCATTGGCATCTGTTCCGTTGGCAAGCCATGACACCTGCATGCTGGTGAGTGTCACCGCGCTGCCCGCTGCCCCGAAGTCGATGTCAGCCAGCCTCTTCTCCCCCAAAGCTGTCGTGAGGTCAATGGTCTTGCCAAACACCACACAGGTAAGCTCATGCGATGCATCTTTGTGCGTCACCACCTCCTTGAGCTGGATGTAACCATCCAACAACATGAGTGAATTGTAATACACCTTGCAAGGCGTCCTCTGCTTCAGCGAGTACCTGCCGTTGATGCGGCCGTTACTGTCGTGGAATGCTCCAGGGTCGTGCACATCCCCAAAGAACTGTCTGTTCTGCTGCGTCAGAGGCAACCGCACCCGCTGGGTGTGACTGCCCTTGGCTCGGCTGATGTCAGACAGGTCCTGAAGCAGTATGTTGACATTGAAAGGCTCGTCGCGGAAAGTCTCCAGGTCATACGTGTTGCCCGATGCGTCCTGTACCTCAAGTCTTAGCATTTAATCGAAGTTGCTCGTTTGACATTCAAGGTAGCACGGTACAGTCCCGTCCGCGACTCAGTTTCGGCCCGTACGCTTGTGTTATCAATCACGACAGGTACCCACCCCTCGCTCAAACGTATGAAGACATTTTTGCTCCGTAGGGCGTGTTCCAACAGTTGCTGCTCCTCAAGGTACGGTGTCTCCATCTGTAAGGTGTAGACCTCGGTCCCCTCGACGTAGTACGGCCTCACCTCTCCACCGCTTGTGTCCAGCGTGAATGTGCTGCCGCCATATGAGCCCGTCACACGTGAGTACATCTTCCTGCTTACCTGGACGTCTTTTTGAGTCTTCAGGTTGAACCACAGGTAGTCGTAGCCTCCTCTCCAGTTTGTGAATGCCATCTGCACATGGTCATGCTTCTTGGAATAGCAGTGCTTGTACAGATTGCACTGAGCTAAGTAATTGTTGCTTGCGTCCCGCATAATGACCTCCATGTGAGTCCACGTAACCTGGTCCAGGTCGCTCGTGAAAATCGCCTCCAGCTTCTCCCTGTTGAGCTGCACATACTGGATTTTGCGGGTGTAATTGCTGGTTGAGCTCTGTGTGCCAAGTCCGCTGCTGCTCTCGGCACTTTCCACGACGCTGCTGTTATTCCTGAGTCTTAATCGAAGAGAGCCCAGGTCCCTTTGAGCGGTCAGCATCACGTTGTCATTGATGAATGCCAGCACGATGTGGTCATTGTCAAAGTCCCATCGGTAAGTCAAGATGTTTGTGTCTTTCTGCAGAGGCAGACGGGCAGCAAGATAGCCCCCATCAGTTACGACATTTGTGAAGTTGGAGTCCATGAGCCCTACAGGCTCAGGGTGCAAGCCCTCCGTGTCCTGACGTGCTCCAGGGATGAGCAGGAAGTTTTGGGTGATGTCGGGCGATGTCTCTCCCCCTGCGTCGGTGTACTCACCAAAGCGTATGTAAATGCGCCTTGGCCCTACGTCATCACTGTCCGCAATCAAGGTGCTTTCGAAGTTGTCCCCATCCACCAACAAGTTGCCGTCTTGATTGAAGAGCTGATGCTCCACTAAGCCGCGTGCGGTGTCGTTGAAGTTGAAATGGAGTTTGTCCTCTGGGTTGGGAGGTAGGTAATACTTTGCGAGCAACGTGCCACTGGCACTGTTTTCTCTTATGTAGACAACGTACCGAAAATCATCCGTGATGGTCGTGTCGGTGCTGACGCTCCAGACCGCCGTCTGGTTGGAGTACACAATCCGCTTGGTACTGTGCGTCGTGATTGGTGATGCGTCCAGAGTGATGCTCATGCCTTGAGTTTTCCTGTCGATTTGCCGACCGTGATGTTAATGCCTGTAATAATGTCCGCTTTCATAGCCTGTCGAATCTTTGCTTGGTGCTTGGGTAGAGTCATCTTCACTGCCGTCGACCAGTATTTGACCCCTGGAAGTCCTCGCCGCTTGATAGCTCGTGCCATGACGAACGCCACACCACGTAAGCCCGACTCTGTATGCTTCTTAAAACGCCCCTTGCTGTCCCTCAAAAGCACCCGCACCCCCTTTACCCTAAGCCAGTTCAAGATAACGTCTGTGGGTGGCTGCTTTTTGAACGTGAACGGGCTGCCATGACGCCGCTGTGTGCCATTCACTCCGAAGTAGACGTAGCTCTCGTATTTTTTTGCAGCTCCCTTCACCCCAAAATTGAGCGCGAAGTCCTGCCCCCGTACCGTGACGGCGTAACCAAGTGAACGCTGTAATTGTCCACTGGCTACGCCATACGTCGGGTTGTTTCCTACCTGTCTGCCGAGTTCATTCCTGGCGTTGTCCACCAGCTCCTCAGCAAACAGTTGTAGGGCCTTTTTAAGCTCCTTCGTTGCCACCTTTGCGTCGGTCACCAGTAATTGCCGTGATGAGCAAGTCGAGGTAGCCGAAAATTTGGTTGTCCGATTCTGTGGGGGTGAGGTTCACCACCACCTTAGCGAAGGCCATAGCAGCCAAGAGCAATTCTGCCCAGTTTTCAATAATGAAGTCAGCCATTGTTGATTTTTTGAATGATGTTCTGTATGACGTCGAGTAGGTGAGGCACCATGCTCAGTGCGTCCTTTTCCTGCTCGGTAAGTGTAATAGGTTCTTGTGCCATCAGTTGGTAATTGTAACGGTCATGGACTCGTATTTGATAGTAGCAGACCCTGTAGCCAGAGCCGTGATTTTCAGGGTTCCAGAGTTAGCTGCTCCCGTGTCATTGTAACCTTGAGCAACAGTGCCTGTAAGCGTAGCTGTCTGCTCTGTTCCATCACCTGTAATTGTGACTGAGGTAGCGCTGCGGAAAACGCCAGTCGCCGTCGTGCTGAAAGCAACCACCACCCCCGAAGCAGCCGTGCATTTGATTCTCGCGGTGTAGGAAACGCCAGCCTGTGTGCTGACTCCACCCACGGCCACCACATCATTGATGCTGTTCTGCTGCAGGAAGTTGCTGCCCCGTGTGGTAATGGTGGAGCTTGTTTCATCCATGCGTGGGACAAAGACGGTGTTGGAGCCCGCACTTACAGCCTGAGTCGATGTGTAACCCCTCCATTCCAGAGAGCTGGTAAGCCCCTGTGTTTTGCGCAACTCAATCTGTTCAGAGATAGCCTTGCTTGTAGCCAGCTGGAAGTCATCATCGCTGTCGTAATTCTCGTACTCGTAATTAGCGATGAATGTGCTGCCCAGGTTGTTTACTTTGGATTCAATCCGCGATGCTGGAGTGCGAGCCGAACCGCCAGGCGTGCGCCCTGCCACGCTGCGATTGACGCTGCAATCTCCTCCTGGTTCGTAGCTTGTGCCATAGATTGTGAGGAAGGCCAAAAAGTCCTCAAGTCCAATGAACCCGTCGCCATTGAAGTCCCCAGGGTTGTTATTGCCAAAGCTGACTGAGCACCCGCTGTCCGTGAGCACCTGCTGCACAGCAGCCAACAGGTCGGTGTTCTGAAAAGAGCCGTTCGTATAGTACAGCACATCACCTGCCGCGGGACTGCTCACAGTCGCGTCGCTGAGGTCATTGAGTTCCCCAGGTATGCTTGTACTTCCCTCCAAAGCCGTACCTGCTGTAGTGCCAAAGCCTGGGAAGCTGGTCTTAGCTGTGTTCGCCGTAATAGCGTTTGCCTGAGCCGTCGTAATGGTCGTCGTGTCACCAGCCAGCGCCGTGGTCGATGTTGTGCCCAGCTGCAAGAGAGCGGTGTTGCCCTCCAACGCCGTGCCCTCCGTGGTTCCAAAGCCAGGGAATGATGTTTTAGCGGTGTTGGCTGCGATGGCAGCTGCTTGGCTTCCAACTACGTTGTTAGCATTCTGCACGAGGAGGTTGAATACTGGCACGTTAATCCACTTGCTGAGTGACGAAGCATAGTAGAGCACATCACCATTGTCGAGACCCGTCAAGGCGCCAAGGTCGGTGTCCGTCAGGTCGTCCAAAGTGCCGCCGCCTGTCTCGATGGTCACATTGCCGTTTGCATCGGGCGATACGTTGTTGACCGTTTGCACGCTGCCAGTGCCCAGGTCCAGAGTGACGATGCCACCACCTGAGTCTGTCAATGCGCCATTGGTCACCTGGATGGTCGTCACCCCTGACACGCTGGGTGAGCCATCATTCTCACGTACCGTCAGTGAGCCCGTGTCAACGGGACTGGTGAGCACACTACCTGCGGGCGTGACTCCCTCCAACGGTGGGTTGCATGCATCATAGCCGTACGGCAGGTCGATTGCGATGTCCAGGAGCACACCCACCAGCAGGTTGCTTCGGGTATCTGTAAGGGGGGTCATACGAGCACTGTTGAGCCCATAATGCAGCCCCAAGTCAAAGACCTTGTGCCCCTGCTGGATGTCCGCCAGCAAGTCCTCCGCAATCTGCTCGATGTCACTCACCGCTTGGGTCTGTACATCCTCCCGCACCCCTGCTGCGTCATCATCCAAGGACGGGCTGCCCAAGATGTACACCTCGAATGCGTATGTCTTGTTCCCTGCATTCCCTGACACCTGGTAGTTGGCCCCAGTGTAGACCAAATGCAGGAACGGGTATTTGCGAATCTTCTCTACGTCGACCGCATCGGGAGCACCGTGTGAAAAGCCCTCCAACAGCAGGTGCTTATCCGCAAAGGATTCAAAAGCTGTGACTATGTTGTTGTAGTTGACCATTGTTAGCCCGTTTAATTACTTCTGCTTTGTCCTGGAGGTATGCCAAATGCCTGAAAACGACGAAGCACCCCAGCTCTGTTGCTTGATTGAATCGGAGTAAGTCTCCGTCCGTGATGGTGTCAAGAATGCCATGCCATCCATACTTGTTTAGCTGGGCTCCTTCACCACCTCCTCCGCCTCCATCGAAGACCGCTGCAAAATGAGCTCGCGTGTCTTGTTGGAAGTCCAAAAAAAAAGCATGAGCCCCGTGAAGATGTCCGCCGTGACCTCTCCAAAAATCTTGTCGTTCTCCTTGCCCGTATACCTCTCGATGTCATACCGCTCGCCCACCCTGTTCGTAATAGGTCGATAGAGCAGGGCCATGAGCTTGTGAGCATTGGGCCAGAGGTCCTGTACCAGCTCCTCCGTATCAATCCACTCGCCCAACGTGAACTCGCCCCAGTCAGGGATGATGCCGTATTCTTTTCCATCCAGCATCAGCACCCGCTCAAAACGTGACGTTTCGTTGCCCATGACATTTGCCACCTGCTTCTGTACTCGGTCATACAGGTTGTGGGGCAATTCCCTCACGGTCGAAGCGGGGACGTCAGCGAGGGCTGCTATCCTGTCCGCATCGTTATCCGCTTGCATATACGCTTGCATCTGCCTAAGCCGTAAGTCTTGGAATCTGTGGGGTAAGCGAATCTCCATGCCAGTAAGATAACCCAGTCTGCTCAGAAAGTTCGCAACAGCAGAAAGGCGGGGCTGTCACCTCCCGCCTCCAACGTTCTGCGTTGGTCAGTTACTCGTATTCAAAGTCGCACCACTCCAAACAAGCGGAGCAGATGGGCGTGTCGGGGTCTGTCGGAGCACCACAGCAGTCGCTGAGAGCTCCCATCGGCAAGTCATTCATCCTACCTGGATTTGTACGCACCATCCAATCAAGCCCGTCACATCACATTTGCCCATGCACTGTTCCAGGTCGTCTGGGTACTCCTCCTGGTAAACGGGGTACCAGTGGTGACCATGCTCGTCACAAAATTCCTGGAGCTGCTCCTCCTCCTTGTCTGTCAACCCTGTCATGTCACTGTTGACAACTGCAGGGAGCAAGTGCATGAGCACTTCGTAATCGTATCTCGGTTCATCCATAGTAAGGGAGTTTAAGGGGGGCACAGGCCCCCCATTTGTTTCATCCTTCGAAGTCAGTGAGCTTTCTCAATTCCTCTCGCATCTGGTCTTTCAAGTTCTTCAGCAGAATATCGAGCTTGGCTTCCTGGCTGTCCAGGCCAAGTCCGCCATTCCGGTCGAGGAAGTTTGTCCAGTCGTCTGCCGTCTCTTCGCCATCCTTGTAAATTGGAGTTCGGGTCTTGGCAAAAAAGCCAGGGCGCAGGGTGTTGAGTTCATCAGTGGCGTAACGCTTGCCGAGGTCAAATGCATCGTCGATGATGTCTGCAAGCTGCTGGGGGGTGAGAGTGTAATACTTCATGGGGTGGGTATAGTGGGGGACCGAAGTCCCCCGTTTGAATTACTTAATGACTGAGGTACGGTAGAAAACTTTTGACAATGACTTGCGGAAGGCGTTGCGCATCTCGATTGCCTCACGCAATGCACCGGAAGTTTCGTACGTGTGACCTTGCTCGATGTATTGAGCGACACGGCCTTCGTAGGCTTTTACGGAATCTTGCAAGAACTTCATGCAAAAGTTGCGGTCAGCCTCAGTTGTGAAGCGAAACTCGATGTGGTTGTTGAGGAAGTTTTCCATCTGGGGGGTATTTGATTGATTCATGAGACAAATATGGAACTTTTTTTCCTGTGAAGTCAAGTCTTGCCGTAAATTTTTTTCGCGTTTTTGTAACTTCCGTAGAGTTTCTCCGTAATTGCGACCATGTGGAGTGACTTCATCATGGACCTGCTTTTGATGCTTCAAGCCTACGGCCTGGAGCTGACCCCTGGAAGCCAGGCCAGTGCCTTTGACTTTAACGGCAACGGCACGATTGATATGCAAGACTTCCTGCACATGTTATCACTGCAACCCCCTCTGTCATGCTCTACGTCGCTTGGTTCATCACGCTGACCTTTGTTGCCGCCGTCTTGTTTGAGTTCTGGAAGCTCATCCAATAACGTACCGCCCGAAGTTGGGGTTCGTCATATGCCACGTCGCTCCATAGCGAGCCGCATCGACAAAGTGGTCGTAGCCTGGCGCGGGCTCATTCAGCTGTCTGCCGTTCTTGTCCTCCCTCCACTTGTAGTTGCGAAGTTCCTTGATGCCGTTCACGCTGCTCCTCGTAACCATCATGGGGCGTGACCGCAGGAAGTCGATGCCCGCACGAACGCTATCCCGTCCTTTCTTGCATGGGTGGATGTTGAACCCGTACCCGTGAATCTGGTCTATGCTCTTCGGCTCAGCACTGTCCGCGATGATGGGGACAGTACGTGAGACCCCTTTCGCCTTCATCTCCTCTGCTATCTGCGCATTCGAGAGCCCCGTGCTGTACAGCAGCTCCTCGAACAAAAAAGCGTGTCCGTCGCTCCACACCTCCACCAAGCAGCTGGGGTCATTGACGTACCCGAAGTCCAGCCCATATGCAATGAGCTTGAAGCCCTCTGGCTTGGAGTCCACCTCACGCCAGTGGGTTAAGCACAGAGCCCTGCTTACGCCTCTCTCCCCCAGACCGTAGACCCGCCAGTAGTCTGGGTCAGCTTCCTTCAGTCTCTCAATCTCTGCCACCACTGCCTGAGGTAGGTGCGGATTGTCGAGGTAGGTCGTCTTGAAAAAGTCCATGTCATCCCGCGTCAGTACATGGTCGTAAATCCAGTGGAACTCGTCCGACGGGTTGTAGTCAAGTATCGTCTTGGATGTGGTCCGCAGAATGAGCTGCCTGAAGTCCTCCAACGTCAGCTCGTTAGCCTCGTTGATGAAGCATATGTCGCGCTTCCTGCCGCGAATCTTCTGCGGTTGGTCCACGCTGATGAACTCCACCATGTTCCCCCACAGTATGTATGTCGATTCGGACTTGTTATGGTGACTGGCATTGTAGATGTCCTCCCTCTCCAATATCTCGAAAAAGTCCCGCATCACCGATGCCCGTACGCTGGGGAAGGTCTTGCGCACAATTGTCACCACCGCGCCCGCATTGTGATTGCGGTAGCACAGCTCAATAATCGCCATGAGTATGCTGTACGTCTTGCCTGAGCGAGTCCCTCCCTGGTGTACCTGTACTTTGGCCGTGCTTTGGGTAACGTGGTAGTATGTCTTGGCGAGTCCGCTCAATCTCGTGCAATGAAGATGGGCGTTTTGTCACCGTGGTACGAGCCCAGCACATTGTAGTCCATCCATTCCTGAGCCTCCTCGTAAGCCCACCTGTTAGCCTTCATGAGTACCTGTATGCACTTCTCATAATCGTAGACCGCCACGACATTGCTGCCGACGGTATAGCCAATGAGAGCTGCGTCGAGTCCCTCTGCGAGCAGAGCCTCCGCATCTTCGAGTATATGCATCATGCTACTGTACTTGAATCATCCGTGAACCATGACAACGGCTTGCGCTCCGTCATCTCCACCTCTTGCCGCTCCACATAGCCCCGCGCCTTGCCTCGTGTCTTGAGGTAGAAAATAACCGCCGCTACGTTTCCATCTCTGATGGCCTTATGCAAGGAGCTCTCCGCAAAGTCCAGAGTCCTTTCGTGGATGAGGTTCACCGCATCCTTGTACTCTGTATCGCTCTTCATCCAGTTGTAGTGAGTCTGACGTGCGATGTTCGCCCTCTCACAAGCCGTGGTCACGATGCCCAATGCCCTTTCGAGAGCTTCGAGCATGTCCTTTTTTTTGGTGTCCATTTTGTCCAATTTATACCCCCTTCAGTGGGACTTTCAAAACGGGGTTAAAGTCAAAAGTTCTCTTGCTTCCCTTGTCTCTTGCAATCACATCCTTGCCCCACTTGCGCTGCAAGTCGAAGAACTGCTGTTTTTCCCTGTCCATGTTACGGTAGGTAGCACATCCTCCCTCTTGTTCTGCCTGTTTGACGACGTAGTGCGCGTAATTCACTCGCATGCATCCTCCGTACCTCTGGATGTGTTGCAACGTAAGGTCGTAATCCTCCTTCAGCGGGAGCTCTTCGTCATACCTGAGCTCGCTGCTTTTGAGGTGAGCTTGAAAGGGCCCGCCGATGTACTGCAAAGTGCCGAAAGGTGTGTATTCGCGATATGCTCCCTTGTCGGGGATGCAATTCAGCCCCCAGAAGTGGTAGCCCCATTCCTGACACATGCTCGCCCAGTTCTCACAGTATTCCGTCAGCTCATCAGGCGACAACGTATGAGCAACCTGCTCCTGCCACACCTTGATAGCCGAGCAGTCATCATCGAGGAGCACGATGCAGTCGGCATCATCGAATAGGTTGTCGAGCATCCAATTTCTTACGCGACACAAGTTGCCCTGAGCCGAGTCTGGGCACTCGATGATTTCGTTGCCATTCTTTCTGTACTCCTCCGCCTCCGATTCACGCACGACCAGCTGTACCTGTGGGTACGCCATCTGCGTCATGCTCTTCTCTGGCCGTCGGTAACTTGGGGCGAGGAACTTAATTCGCATTTTGCAGCTTTTTAAGTGCTTTCACTCCATCCACCACACGGCCAATGCCGCTGCTCCAGGGCTTGCCATTAGCCCGTTTAGCGGTCTCCGTGCCCAGTCCGAGCAGGGTCTTGGCTTGAATCCAATCTATGTCCGTTTCAAATTTGAGCACGACGTAATTGTGCTCTCTGTCAATCTCCGTAGCAAACGGGTGCTCGGTCTCTGCATTGTCTGGGTTGCCCATCTCCTCCAGCTCATCCTTGCTGAAAGGTAGAGGTAAGCCCCACTGGTCCAGCTCCTCTACGTCCCATTCATTTGCCAGGATGTCCCAGTCCCAGTCACCAAAGCCCACGTTGTCTTTGATGATGAATTGCCGCCGCTCCTCCTCAGTCATGTCGGCTACCTTCATCACTGGAACTTCCGTGATGCCCAGGGCCCGCAGAGCCTTCAGCCTCATGTTGCCGCCCACCACTACGTTGTCTTTGTCCACCACGAGCGGACGCAGGTTCAGCATGTCAGGGAATTTGTCAATGCTGTCCTTCAGCTTGTTGAACTGCACCTTGCTGATGGTGCGTGGATTGTTTTCGTTGGCCTTGATGTCGGCCACCTTCATTTTGCTTGCCTTGCTCTTCATTGGTTGAATAGTATTTTGCCCTCTACTTCATCGGCGATGATGTTCAGCCATACCCGTCCATATTCGGTCATAGGTTTGGAGTACTGCAGGGGTGGTAGTTTCTTGTCTGGGTGCGTGGCGAAAAATTCCTCGTCGTGCGTCAATGCGAACCGCCGAATGTTGATAGCGATTGCCTCCCTTTCTTCTCTTGTGTAGCTCATGCGATTAAGATTCCAGCTCCGCACATCAGCAATGCGATAACGTCACTGATGTAGACCTGTTGAACAAGCAGGTAGGTCTCTGCCATGCGATGTACGCACATCAGTCCCACGAAGGTAAGCACGATGTCACAGCTCGTCATCGAAATGAGTTCTAAGTCGGTTAATCATCTTCGTCCAGCATGTCGAGCATGTATTCCTCTTAGCCTTCATGCCTGTCAAGGCCACGTAAGCATCGTGAATCGCAATTTGCTCCTCTTCGTTGATGCGTCCGAGCCTCTGTCCCTCTGGAGGTAATCTGTCCAGCACCTCCTTAGCTTTCATGAGCAGCTCGCGGTCGACTGTTGGTAACCACTTATTCACCGAGCAGGATGCTACCTTTAGCTTAGCCTTGATGGGCATAATGCATCCGCACAGGTGGTATTCCTTGCGTCGGTAGGTGACAGTCTCCCCAATGACGGGTGTGCCGCATGTTTGGGTGTGGGCCTGGAAGTATTTGCATCTTCGGCAAATGTCCATGCGCTCACGGTAGAGTTCATTTCTTACTGTAAACATATTTGAGTAGTTTCTTCGTTCTGTTGACTACGTTGTAAAGTACCGTAGGGTTTATGCCCGTCTGTTGCGCTACCTCCTGCATGTTCCATCCATCTATGTACAGCCGCATTACAGTCTGTTCAAACCAGGGCAGTCTGTCCAGCACAATCTCGATGCGCTCCAGCTTCAACAGTCGTCCATCATCGAGGAAAGGTCTGTCCTGTATTCTCTCCACATGCTCCCTGCTACGCAGCTTGTGTTTTTTGTGATACTGCCCCCTGGTATACTCCGTCCACATCGCTGCCTTGAAGTATGCCGTCGGTTTTCTCATGACTGCCGCCGCCTTTGCGTCACATACCTTGTCCACGCGCATGAACGTATGGTGCACCAGCTCATTCGGTTCAGGACAGTATGCAGCAGCTTCAATCAATGCCTCGTAGTTTTCTGCGAACCATTTACGCCAGTCCTTTTGACTCTGCAAGCTCACGGGCTAAGCGCTCAAAGTGTTGGCACATAGCCTTGAGTTCATCCCCCGTGAACTTGCGTATATGCTTAGATTTGTGGAGCACTGCTTCAGCAGTCCCCTCTCCGTACTTCTCGTCGATGGCCCTGCCGTGCTCGAACTGCCGCCCAGACAAAAAGCCATTGCACCGCTTACACTGCAGGTGAGCATTCTGCTCATCCCATCGAGTGCTGCGACAAGCCCGTGTGATGAAGTGACCGCAGTCCGCTTCCGTATAGTGTCGGTTGGCGCCACAGGTGATGCAATTCCCGTAGCCATCATCATCGGAGTCACGTAACCGCACATACCTGCTGAATGCTGTGTCAAGTTTTTTTTCAAGACTGCTCCTGCTCCGTTTTTTGCTCATCGTCCAGTGGGGTGTTGGGGTACGGGATGAAGTCCCACCGCCCATGCGGTTTGCGTCCCTCTGGTAATTTAAGGTCTTTTGCCAAACGTCGGTACACCTCGTCTTGCCATACTGGGAATTTATCCTGCTCCTTCTGCTTCTGTCGGTGCATATTCTCCATCATCTCAGCTCGTTTCTCCTCATGCTTTCCGAAAGCATCCACCAGCTCAGGGAGCTTGAGTCTCTCGTACAGCTTGCCATACTTGCCACGCTTGATGTTGTCACATACGTGCTTCCATTCCTCCAGCTTCATGACTGGGTAATCGTCAATCAAGGTCTGTACTGCAAAGATGATTTCGTCCTCGTCCATCGTCTTGTTGCAATCCATGGTTTTTACGAGGTCTGCGATAAGCAGCGACAACGCTGCGAACGTCCGCTGGGGGTCGTGCTTCATAGCCGTCTGCACATTCGTCCCCTGCGTCCATGCGTCAGCCGCCGTGATTGTTTGCAAGCGATTCGATATGCGCTCGCAGCTTGTCTCCGTTAAAGCCAGTTTGTTTTTGTTTTCCATTTTTGAGTGCAAATAAGCCCTGCCACCCCTTAGCGATGCTTTGGTGGATGATGGCAATAGCTACAGTTTCGTCATTCCCGCTGATTTTCTGGAGGTCATGCAAGGTTGCTTGTTCTCCGCGAGCTGTGTACTTCTTGTAACGTCTGTCCCTCCTCTCCTGTTTCCATGTATTCCATGCTCCGATGAAAGCGTCGGACTCCCATGGTAGTAATATGTTAGTCTGTTTGGTAGTTATCTGGTATTGCTGGGACGATTCCACACCATGCTCAGCACGGTTTCGTCCTTTCGATTGTACGGTATCGTACTTTGGGATGGACGATAGCGAACCATACAGCTCCCGTACCTCAGGCGATAACGTGAACCACAGTGTACGGTCATAGCCTTTCTCGTTGAAGTTGCCCACCTCGATAGCTCCGTCATTGTGGAGCTTAGTAACGAGCCTCTTCACCTGGGATTGGCTCCAGAAAGGAAAGAGCTTAGCCAACGCTTTGCTGCTATTGTACGTCCATGCGCGGCCTTCATGGATGTTTTTGCCGTGGGCTTCGTTGTGTTCCACCCAGTATGCAAAGTGATGAAGGAGGACAGCCCCCGCCACACCGTAGCGAGAAGCTGCCTCTCCATTGAATGCAAAGAACTCCATGTCAGCAGTTCCCCTTGATTTTGCGGTCCCGCTCACGCTGGTAGGATGTCACTATGTGGTTAGCCAGCTTGTAAGCATCAGCCCGCATCTGCATCTCCATCGGCTGAAGTATTTTGCCAGCAATGACCTTGCGCAAGATGTCTGCCGTAGCCCATTCCAGGTTGTTGTCCTCAATCCATTTGAACCAAGCCCCGTCGTTGAGCATGTCTGCCAATTCCTCCAGCTCTTTCATGCCTTCACAATTTTGAACTCGTCAGACGTATTGTCCGCAAACCGTTTGATGCGTGGTAGGATGTGCTCGCACTCCTCCTTTGTTCCTTTGAACCAAACGGAGCGAGTGACCGCTTGAGCCGTGTAGCTTTCAATCCTGTATTCGTCTTTCATCCCTGGAGCTTTTCTTCGTGGAACAGTACCTCACCACCCAGCTGAGTCCAGGTGATGTTTTTCTGCGCCACAATCTCAGGCGCATGCTTTAACAGTCCTCGTGGGTTGGTGCTTATCCAGTTTTGAACCGTCCGCTGGGTCACTCCCAGCTCTTTCGCACAGTCAGTCAATGTGCCGTAGTGCTTCCGCAGAAAGCTGCTCAAGTTTTCGTCCTTCATCCTAATTTGTATTTGCTAATGGTTGTTGTCGTTCCGTACCGCGTGGGCACCTTGGTCTGCTCTGTCCGAATCACATGCCCCAGACGCTTCAGGTCATGGATGCGTGAAGCCAGTCGGTATACACCAAGGTCTCGCATAGCCTCAAGCGGCGTGATGCTTTCATACTTGCGCATGTAATCAATCACTCGTTCGCACTGTGTCATGGCTGCACCTCTCTCTTAAGTGACGTACGTGCCTCCAAAGCCAGTCGAGCATACTGCATGACCTGTTGGTCGTAGTTGGGTGCATCACGGTCTGCGACTTGCATAGCCACACCTACCGCCCAGCTTGCGATGATGCCCTTGGTAGAGTCATCACTTCCGCCACCTCCACCGCCGTAGGTCTGCCCTGGTTTACTCAGCTTCAGCTTCGTACCCCATTGGGTTTCGCTTTTGGTGTAGGTCACCTGGTCGCCAGGCTTCCACTTGTTTTCCGTACGGGCGCTTACCTCCCCGTTGGTGCCATCTTCGAGCAGCACCTCTTGTTTGAACATCACCGAGCCGTCGAACTTGCTCGTGTAACTGCCCGCATTCTGGGCCTCCTTAATAGTTGAATTGTACATGGTTTTTATTTGCACAGCTTCTCGATGAAGCTGCAGATTTGTTTCTGCGTAGGGTTTGTAATGTCGGTGTACGGGCGTCCCATGTAATTGGGTTGGTACTGCCGTAGGTAATCCAAGGTCTTTGCCACCTTCATGTTCGTCATCTCATCCTCGTCCAGACAGTTTATGCCAAGCATAAAGCGGTGTTTCGTTTCATCATCCCAGCGAGCCGTCTCCACCAGGTCGTCGATGCGATGGTAAGCCCTCTCGTCGAAGAGCTCATCGCCCCACGTGCTCACCTCCCAAGCCTCTCGGTAAGCATCGTCCTTCTCCCATTCGGGGTTGCAACCTTCGTGGTCAATCCAGTTTCCTGTCGTCTTCATAGCGTCTTGCGTTTTGGGCTCAATCCAAGGTTGTCTGCATCTACCTGGAACAACGTAAGCCTGTACAGCACCTCCCATGCAGGTCCGTTAATTACACCAGTAGCATGCCAGTCATTGATGGTCTTCACATCTGGTAGC
>Ga0208645_1000869_pt1 | contig 29636 bp, 44 predicted proteins | sample VirMetDEL_Sep_01_FD_184519 | JGI IMG/M metagenome (GOLD analysis project Ga0208645, IMG submission 184519) | Aqueous microbial communities from the Delaware River and Bay under freshwater to marine salinity gradient to study organic matter... | ecosystem: Environmental > Aquatic > Marine >... | reverse complement strand
TTCAAACTTAATCGGTGGAGGGCCAGTTTCAATAATCGTCTTTTCACCGTCTTTGGACAACCAATAGACCTTATCAGTAGCCTCACACCAGATCTCGAATACTTCTGCTTTTCCTTCATATTTATCATCCTTCCGTCTTATGCTCTTTTTTATAACTTCGGGATAACTCGTATAGTTTAGCGTATTTGCTACTTCCTGACCAAACATACTTTCTGCTTTTTCTCGGCTCAAGAAAGCTCGTCTAGCTCGCCACTCTATTTCTGCTTCGGTTCTGGCATCAGAGCAAAAATAATCGTTGTATTGAACAATCTCCAAGACCGCTTTTTCGTCAACTTTGCGCTCAATTTCAGCAGACACCATGACAATGTTAGAATCAGTTTCGACAGCATTACTCGTATCGCCTTCATATTCTTTGCCCTTTGGAGTTACAAGTTTGCCTTCAGGAGTCTTTATAAGTGCAAATTCACTCATAACAGTCTCAAACTTAGGCTCGTATCTAGCCCACAAAACAGCTTGACCAGTAAGTAAAAATTGCAGTGCAGCAGTATAACCAACCTGATCAAAGCTAAAATGCACATCCATAGCGTATTGTGTGTTTCGCTCTAAAACGACACTACCTAGTTGATACGGCATTCCACCGCTACGCTTTCTAAGGTCAACTTCAGCTTCGGGAGTAGAGCTGTAATAAGCTGGTAAAAGGGTGTTAATACAGTACCACCATACATTGATACGACGCTCAACATCGTTCATTACAGTGGCTTGTTTGTTAGCGTTGTAGACCTTTATAGACTCTTCGGCTTGTTCTATGAACTTCTTACGTCTTTCTTCAGCTTCAGTTATTTGTGCTTTCCACCATCTAGGAGAGTATTTTTCGACTAATGGTTGGACTTGTTTCATATTCGTGCCTGTTTTTGTTTCCGACGTACTTTGTTTACATAATCAGCTAAAACAATTACACCTGGTTGCCTAGCCGCTTCTGGTTGTGTCCATTTAGCATCTATTAGTCGAGCTTTGCACAAATAGCGTAAGGCATCACAGTTATGGGATACAATGCCGTTGCCTAGTACGAATGTACTCGTATCTGGAACATTTAGGCAATACACTTCTTTTTGGGTTTGGGAATAAGTGATGGATTTAATCTTCTTCGTCGTGCTGCCATTTTGCAGTTTTGGTGGCAATACTTGCTTTTGTTCTTCATGTTGAGTTTTGTCTGATACTCTGTTTGGCAAAACTGGCATACCAGCGTCACCATAGGCATATTTTTCGCAACTTGCTTTGCATGTTCGGAATGCCACTCTCGTCCCTGCAACGACTTGTGCCAGTATTTTGCTTTTGGAACGGCATGTTTTAGCAGATTTTGTGCAGCTTCTCGTTTTCGTTCCTCTGTTATGTGTTGGCGTAAGTGAACTGCTGCATCCAGTAATTCTAGGTTCTCTATCTGATTGTTGGCTCTGTTGTGGTCTTTGTGGTGTATGTGTTTGCCTTTGGGAATCCTGCCGTGATGGTATTCCCACACTCTTCTGTGTAAACGGGTTGAGCCTACTGAGTTTTTTGACTGCTTGCTGAAATACTGACCGCACAGGTAGTATTTCTCGCCCAGAAACTCTTGAATCTTGTCCGATATTATTTTCACCTGCATACGTTACGCACTGTATCAGATCGTGTAAGGTGAGACTAGATGTTTCTTTGAACGTACCGTCTGAAAGCATAAACTTGTGATCAGGCGTAGCTTCTACAACGGAATTGTCTTCAAACTCTAATCGTATAATTGAAGCTCTTTTGTTTGTTATAGAGCCAAAAGCCAAATGGAACTGTCCGTCATGGCTTAAAACGTAGGTTTTTACGCCATCTAAATCTTTTATTGGAACTTTGCCTGATTTTGTAACTACTAACGTGTCCCCAGTGAGGCAGGCATGGTCAGGTCCCGTAGTGTCTGCATCCTCTGGTTTACGCTTATCTATTGCTAATGATGGTAGAGTTTCTAGTAAATATGGGCAAGTAGCAAATATATAAAGCAAAGGAGGCTTACCTACCAACCTTTGGCGTATCTGCGCCCAACCTGAGATACGGTCATTATCAGCGGCTTTGAAGCTAGGATGTTTATATTTACCAAAAACCGTATTGAATTGATCGTTAATACTAGGCCCACCATCATGACTAAATATGGATGGATCGGCTACTGCAACCAGATTTTCTCCGACTGAGACGCTAGCGATTCTGTCTGCTTGTTGTTGGTTGTCAACTCCCTTACCATGCATTTCTCGATATATGACAATTGCTCCTTTAGGATACGGCACCTCGTTACCAGCGTCATCCACTCCACTACTAACAGCACCCCAAACAGCAGCAAAAGGACTCCTATAGCCCCAATCGTACCCCAAATATCGGGGCCAGTGTTGAGGCACATTAAAAGGACTAACGATATGTTTAGAGCTAAACTCAGGAAAGTAACTACCTTCATGTATTTCAAAGTCTCCTTCTAGCCAGGCTCGTACAAGCTCTGGACTACCTACCATATGTAATCTATCAACGTATTCAGGGTCTTTAGCTAATAGAATCTGATTGTCGTGTACTCTACTGGGCAAATATATGTAATCAAAATGCTTTCCATTGCCTAACTGCTTTTTAAGTACCTTTTTACCTTTAGGAGCAGGCTTTATAAACATCTCTTTTAGCCAGTGATGCCCTACACCACCAGGGTTAAAAGTAAGTATAATTTGCCCTCCACCTCTTCCTCGCAAAGCACCAAACAGCTTCCAAATACAGCTAGGGTCAGCGTAGTTACCAGCCTCCTCGATGGCACAATCAGATAAATTTTGTCCTTGATACTTCTCAGCATCACTATCATTAGCTAATGGTCTAAACCTAAGTCTACCGCCATTAAGAAAGGTAAATTGCTTCTTCTGGTCTTGCCAATGAGCTTTAAGAGGTAAATATATCTGTTTAGCTCTTTCTATTAAATCATCTGCCTGGGGTAATTCTTTACGAAAGAATATAGCATTAAAGTCTTTACCTAACTGTTCTTGTTTAATAGCAAACTTACCTAATACCCCGTCAGTCTTTCCACCGCCTCGTGCGCCACCATAGCCTACCAAAGTAATAGGACAATCAATAAGCATAGTTTGTGGGCCTTCCTGTGGTGCCCAAACAATATGCTGATCAATGCTTTCACTTTCGTAATCAGTCATTTCGCTATAACAACTAAATTACTACCAACAATACGATCTACCTTACACTTAGGATTTTGGCAGAAGAAACTAACCTCATCTCGTTTTAAACTAATATGCCCACACTCAGGACATCTCAGTTGTGTCATCATGGATATTAACACCGTGTCTTTTTTCATACTCTGCTCTAGTAATAGCGTTACGCCTAACATGACAGATATAATTACATTTAACCATACCACATTCGATCCGCAACAAACTCGTATAAGCAAACTTGTATTCTAAACAGTTAGGACACTTAAAATACCTCCATACAGGCTTGTTGTATTTATACCGCATTTGTAAAATAATGAAATTAGGGTATTGACACGGTGTTTTGAGAGGGTTACCCTCCCCTAAGAACCCCACCCAAACATTACCTTCTTTCCCCCCCTTCTTACGTTTCCTATAAATCTAATATATTTATATTCTAGTACGCATACAGCGTAGAAACTAACCCCCCTTAATCCCCCCTTTTACAAGTGGGGAAACCTAACTTTCTTCGTCCTCAGTCAAATACTTCTGAACAAACTCATCTTTAGTTAATGGTTTCGCAGATACAACTGCCTTTATCTCGCCTACATGCTCAATAATCTGTTGCTCACTCCAACCTAACTTAGTCTTTAGCAAATGAAGCAATATAGGAGTATTACCATTCATAGCCTCCTCTATAGCCTTCGTCGCTAACCCTCGCTGCATCTCAGCTACTCCAGCTAAATAATCCTCCAAATAATACTTATTCAGTAAATGCTCCCGTAACCCAAATGCTGTCCTTATATTACTCTTACTTAACCCTATCCTGCCCATATTCCGTATCTGCTCCGCCCATACAGGATTCTTCTCGTGCTTGGATACCATCTTATTCTGTGTAGTGCGATCCAACACTATTTCTGGCTCCGAAATTTTTACGCCTTCCTCAGATACAACTTCTGGTTTTAAATCCGTTTCATCCTTCATAGCTTACGCTCCTAATTCGCATTTCTTTATGTGTGATGAAATATACGATTTTTTTATGTGTGAAGAGATATATATGTAACCGGTACTTTTTCTTTTTTCAAATTCGTATATATATCGAAAAACTCAGCTGTGGATTCTAAGTATGCGATATTGTTATACATATATAGTTTACTAGTACCTAAAAACTATTAAGCTATCCACGTAACTAGGCTATCTTACTCAATAATTTCATGAATTGTTCCGGGCTTAGGTCGCTAGCTTCATAGAGAGCCATGATCTCTGCTACTCTGTACATCCGTTTGACCCTCTCACGGTACGTCCAAGCCTTAGCTGAGACGCCAAAGCTCCGCGCCATCCCTGCTATTGTCTCATCCCGTAATTGTCTTACCGCGTGGTAAAGGTTCCCCTTGGGATATGCCTGTGCATGATTAAAGCCTTCTACGCCCCATTTGTACCCCTCTCTCCGCTTCTCTCCTCTCTCCATTCCTCTCCTGTAAATCTCTTCGCCCTACTACTTTATGCATTTACCCATCTGTAAGTATTCTTGCATAGAATCAATCACTTATAAAATACTTAACTTTTTTTACCTTTTTTACGAAACTATACTTGCAAGCAAACATTCTTACATGTAGAATAGGGGTAAGTTAATAACAAAGGAGACACTATGAACCATAAGAGAGAGACTGCTTGGAAAGCAATTAAAACAGTATCAGCCCCATCGATGTATTCTAAGATGCTAGTAACACCGAACGCCGCTTGCGTTTGTTCTAATTGCGTGAGGCGACTCCTCAACGATTATGCCTACGCCATTAAATTCGGATGGTATGATGATGCCAAAGAACCCCTGACCGTCCTTGATATGTCGATGGTGGATGGGGGTGTTCATTGTGATAAGTGTAGCAGTCTAATTAACGACCATGAGTAATTACAGTACAGGGCTACACGCTAGCCCTGACCTGTATTCGCTTAGGAGTACATAACAACAGGAGATACATATGCGCAATTATTTTAAGACAGGCAAACGGCTAGCCATAGCTATAGATAACGCTCATAGGATTGAAGGCTTCGAAGAGTATCTCGAATCCTATCATCTATCGATGTATGATATACAATCGTTTGGCACTATAGAGTACGGATTGCCGTATTACATCGAACCAGTCTCATTGAATAATGTAGATCTAGACAGCGATGAATATGCAGTTGAAGCGATTTTCGGCTATCATATAAGTTGGCCCAACGTTGGCGACACCGTTGAGCTTGCAGGCGGTCAATATAAAGTCATCGATACTTTCCCACTAGGTGCAGAGGTTGAGCTACAGGCCGATGATGGAAAACACTGTCATTATTACATCGGTGAAAGCTATCTCAAAATATATCAAAAAGTAGCGTAACAAGTAATTACAGCGGGCGAGTAGTGACAGTCTCGCTTGCTGTACTCACTTATGGGTACATAACAAAGGAGAAAACACAATGAAAACAACAAAACAACAAGTATTAGAGCAATTCAAAGAGCTATGGACAGAAGCAGTAAAGCACGATCCTACGCTAAAAGGTGATTCTATAGCCAAACGAGAAGCCTTTAACGACTATGTAGACGCACTAAACCAAGATGGGCTTGTATCAGATGATCAGGCTTTTAACTGGAGTAACCCTTTTTAAGAGATCAAACGTCTAAAGACTATTCTACCACCAACCGATGTACTTTAGAGGTGGTAGGGTAGTCTACAAAAGTAAACAATAAACAAAAGGAGAAAACACCATGGGAGAGTATGCAAAATATAAAAACGATCAGATCAAGATAGGCACTTGTGAAACAATGTACTACTTGCGTTATGAAGACCGGCATAAAGTCGGAGCTCTATCGGGCAACGTAGATCCGGCACATCCGGAAGGCTTGCGGTTCCGTTGTCCGATTTACAGCGAAGACGGTATAGAGCCCGGACATTATCAAAGCCATATCAACGAGGGGATCTGGTTGTATGATAAGGATAAGGACTTTGATCTATCTGATTGTGAGCCTGGACGCATTTTCCTTAGAGATGATTCAAGTGGATTGCAAGTGACTGTTCCTTGTTATCACGGAATGAAAACACAAGACCAGGATTATGGAGAGGTGAAACTAGGCTTTAACGGTTACAGACAACCAGCTTATATCAAATATCTAAAGGTTCATGGCGGTCTAGTCGTTCCAGTCATAGCTTGCAAACACTGTAACTCCGAATGGCGTACTACTTGGGGCGAGATATGGGATTTTGTTCCAGTAGCCTTTAGAGGTTGCGATTATAAAGAACGGTTTCACCAGTATTATGTCGCTGAGCTAAAAGCAGAGAAGGCAAGGCTTGAATCTGCTCAAGTATCAGTATGATCTAACCGAGAGATCAACGGACTCCAGGCAACTGGAGTCTATTGATCGCTTGTTATGGGTCGTAAACGTGTAAAAACAAAGGAGAAAAACATAATGAACCATGAAAAACTAAACAATATAGCAGACCGGATGGACGTTTTTATAACGCATCTAGTCTATACAATTGCTTTAGGCATAGGGCTTTACTTAACGCTTACACTCTCAGCATGTTCAGGCTTTGAGCTAGGCGCGAAAGCTGGACTCTACCGAGTCGATGAACGCCAAGAAAGTAGCGCAATGAACAAGCATAATGCCGTACCGCTAAAATGCTACTTTGTTCAGTGTGAACAACCGACTTTGGATCTAAAATAAGGGGAACAAATGAACGTATTAAGCAAAATAAAAGCAGACCTTTTTAGCGTATCGGCTTTAGTCGTAACAGTCTTACACATCTTTATGATCGTTGGTGCTGTTACGTGCTGGATAGGTGTGCAAACTCAAATTCTAGGCAACGATCCTGTCAAGGTTGTGGCTAGAAGATGAAACTGATCTGGATCGCATTATTGGTAATTGGTTGTAACACCGACAGCGCGATCTATCACATAAAACGTTTTTACGGGTTACCCGTGACAACCTCTAAGGCTTTAATAGTTTCGGAGGCTTACAGGGTAGCCCAAAAAAACAAACTCTCCCCTAGCTTGCTACTGGCTCTAGTCGAGACTGAAAGCAGTTTCAGGACGAAAGCAGAAAGCCAAAAAGGGGCTAGGGGACTCACTCAAGTAATGCCGTTCAACGCCAAAAGATGCGGATTACATCCTGATCAGCTTTGGGATGTATCGCTTAATCTAGCTTGCGGAGCGCAGATATTGAGAGAAGAGATCACAAGGTTAAAAAGCATAGAAAAAGCCCTAGCTGTGTACAACTCTGGAAAACACTGGAGTAAGGCAGGGAAAGCATATGCAAAAAAGGTTTTACAATTAAAAAAACAAATAGAGGAAAAACATGACAAAAAAAGAAGAAACACACAAAGAAAAGACAATTCATGAGGCTTTTGTACTAGCGCAAAAAGGCTTTGGAAAAGCACTAAAGACTAGCACAAATCCCCATTTTAAAAGCAAATACGCTGATTTGGGGGCTTGTATTGAGGCGGTAATAGACTCACTACACGAACAAGGCTTTGCTCTTATTCAGATGCCTAAGCCATCGGAGGAGGGTTTCGTAACGATAGTCACCGAGCTACTCTACACGACCGGGGAGAGGCTTTACTTTGGTGAACTAACTATTCCGGTAACGAAAAGAGATGCTCAAGGGTACGGCTCTGCTCTTACCTATTGTAGGCGGTACAGTCTCATGTCGGCTATGGGAATAGCACCGGAAGACGATGATGGAAACGTGGCTAGTCAAGCACCTGTAGCAAAACCTGCTACAGTTAAAAAGCCAAAGGCGGTTACGACTTACTACAATCTAAACGATTGTCCGGCAGAAAATAAAGAGGCTTGTGAGACCTATTTACTCGCTTCAAATGCTAAAAGGATTAGTGAAAATCTTTGGAAAAGCCCGATCAGGCTAGAAAAACTAACAAAATTTATAGATGAGGAGGCTTATACAGATGCGTAAAAGAAAACCCATGTTGCCAATTGGAGACGGTGAAGAGTTAGAAGTATTCTCAACACGATTAAAAGCTAAACATCTTAGATGGCTTAAAACTGAGGCTTTAGCTTGCGATATGAGCATCCAGGCGGTGTTAGAAGAAATAATTGAAGACGAGATTAAAAGATTAGAGGAGAAACTTTTCAATGGAAAATCAAATAGTTAAGGATGCGGCAGAATTTGCTTTACATTACACACCTTTTCGTCGAGCACCACAGAATAGAGATGACTACGCCGAAGCATTTAAGCAAGGTGCAATGAGTGTCCGTCACTACTTTGAAGACTTTCTTTTGGCAGTAGAAAAGAAGCTAAAAGGTAGTCGAGAGAAACTTTCCGAGTTTGAACTTGGTCAATTAGAGGCATTCTATTGGCTCCAGGATCACATGGACGGGCTTTTCGGAGAGTAAGCCGGGGAGGGGTGGCGAAAGCTACCCCTTTTTTTATAAAAAAAATCACCTCCCCAACGTGCGAAGTCGATGAAGAGGCGATCCAACAAAGGAGACAACACGAACACATGAAGTGGACGATTGCCCTACCCTTAGTATATCAAAACTTCTGACTCTTCACAATGAAAACTCTTAAAAGCTAAGAAGTCGTAGAATCAATTTTAAGGGCTTTTTATGGTCTAGGGTAGGCAAACCCCTATCTTTCTTCTTAAAAGCTAAATATGAGCAAGCTAGAAGGCTTCTGAGAAGCGATCTCGTCTTCCCCGTGGCGCACTTGAAGCAGTTTCGGCTCTGAGAGTGTCATAATCACATAGTTTTGTCTTTTTTCGATGCTGAACCCCGTCTTGATACCAAATATCCACCTGGAACACGGTTCCATCCTCAGTAACGCCCTTAAAACTACCTGTTAGTCTCTCTGATTCCTCTAGGTCGTGATTCTTGGCCTGTGCTATTTCAAAATACTGACTAGCTGTCGGTAAATCCGGCCTATATTGCTTTAACATCTCGTGAAGACTGGATAAATCTGGCTTTCTAAATTTCATGTTGAGTCACCTTTTTTAATCTTTCCGTTTTTATTTCTGTCTCCAACACTTCATTAAGCACATAGCCAAAATATTGATAGCCTGAAATGAGTAGGAAGTTTTTACCCTCCACCGCTTTCTGCTCAATTCTCTGCTGAAGAGGCACAAGCACATCTTTTGGACTAAGCCCGTATTTTTTTAGCTCTTCAAGCATAGAAATCAGCTCTTGATTTGAAAGCATGATGAGAGGGTACTTCTGAAGAGGACGACGACCAGCAATGAGGTAGGCGTTTGACCTTTCCCATTCCAAATTTCCAGTCGGCTCCATGAAAGCGTTTTTCAAATGCTTATTTATATCTGGATCAGGGTGTGTAGGTGTGGGGTGCTTATACACTTTTTTATCCACTTTATTATCTACTAGATCTATATCTTTATTATATGCGTGTCTTTTAGACACACCCTCCGTGTCTTTTAGACACACCCCCTGTGTCTTTTTGACACGCCCCCCGTGTCTTTTAGACACGGCCTCTGTATCATTTTGATACACCTCCGTGTCTTTTAGACACGCCTCATATATAGTCTCATAATATGCCAAACCATCCTCATCTCTTTTTACCAGCTTTCCTTTTTTAACTAGACTGTTACGGATCTTTCTGACAAATCCTGGCTCCATTGCGAACAATTCTGCAACGTGCTCCGAGCTGGCAAAACACCTCTTGCCGTTCAACTCAAAACCACGAACGTAGGCTAGGAAAACCTTTTCCGACAATGTAATGCTTTTGTCGTAAAATAGGTCTTTGGTCATGATGACGTAAATGTTACTCCACGGGCTTTCTTCCATATTTATTCTCCAAAAATTGTAAAACTTCACTTAAAACAAAACGTCTAGCACCCTTCTGTCCTCCGATTCGGATGACTGGCATTCCTGCTTTAAGTAAACGCTCTATTGTTTGAACGTGAACCTTTAAGCGGTCTGCTAACTCTTTTGTCGTTAAAAATTCTTCTTTTTCTGTTGTATCCATAGCATCTATTATGTAATATTACCACCAATTATAGTCAACACTTATTGAGGGAATTATGAGTAGAAAACCTATTTATTCGGCAAGAAGCAAAGGAATAGATGTAGCAGTCTGGGAGGGTAATACAGGCGCACAATACACAATCAGAAAGAGCTACAAGGACAAACAAACGGAGCAATGGAAGGAAAGTAAAACATTTTTTACTAACGACTTGCAGATTCTTCAGGAGCTTATAAGAGAGGCACTAGCTCACGGAGCTACAGTTGACGGTAATGCAGATGCTAGCAACGGGGTTAAGCAAGATGAGCGAGACTTTCAAAGAGAAAAGTTTCAAAAACCTGATTTTGACGATGACAGCATCCCATTTTAGCAAACAAAGGAGAAACATATGGCAACACTTTACGAGATAAACAAAGAGCTGTTAGCACTAGAGGAGCTATCAGAAGAGTTAGACGAGCAAACTTTAGCTGACACCTGGGAAGCCTTGGCAGTAGAGCGAAAGGACAAAATCGAGGCTGTTCTTAGCTATATAAAGCACCTGCGCTTCATGGCTGAAGGCATTAAGGCAGAGGCTAAAACCTTAGCCGATAGGTCTAAAAGCTATGAAAAAAGAGCAGAGAGCTTGCTAGGGTATCTCCAGGGGCAGATGGATGAGCGAGAGCAGTACGAGTCTAGTCGCCACAAGATAACCTGGAGAGCTTCACAATCTGTTCAGGTATCAGTAGAGGCAGAGAGTTTGCCTGAAGCCTATCAGCGAACAAAAGTTACTGTAGAGCCTAACAAGAAGCTGTTACTAGATGACCTAAAAGCTGGCGCAGAGGTTGAGGGTGTTACGTTAGTTAGTAAGCTAAATATGGGGGTTAAGTGAAAGACTTTACAGAAGAAGAATTGCAACCAATTGGCAAAATACCAGGAGAGGCAATAGATCTGATCAATTTTTGTTTGGAACAATTATACAAAGAAAAAGATAAAATGACCTCAGATGAGGTATGCAAGCACCTCACTTATGAAGACAAGATTATTTATAGAATAGGGGAATAAAATGAGTGAAAACAAAACGATTGTTAATGTAGTGACCGGGGAAATTATTTCTGGGGCTATAACTAACTATCCATTTTCTACCACTGAACAATATGCCGAAATAGTTAAATGTAGGGACGGAATATACCGCTACATAGACGAGGTAAGCGAGTCGGATAGGTGGAATTGGGAAGAAGCGAAGAATCTCGATAAAATTGCTGAAATTTATGCTAGCGGTATTGATATAGCGATTCTAAATGAAGGTTTAGGTTGCCAACAGATGGAGCTAGAAAGAGCATATAAAGCAGGTTATCGAGCTAAGGCGCAGGAAGAGAGACTTAGACTTGCCGATTTACACTCTCACGGGTCTGAAGTTCAGGAAATTGCGGCCGCTTGGGTAAAACAACGGGGAAGCACTTACCCGCTAGCCTTTATAGAGGAGTCTGCTTTTATAAACGGTTATCTAATAGCTAAAAAGGAGAAATAACACTGCGTCAAGTTGAAAAGTACGGTTCAATTTTTTAACAAACAAACAAACAAAGGAGACAACATGACATTTAGAGAATTCGATAACAGATGCGCAGACATAATTGCTTGGAGCCTTATTGGCAGCAAAATATGAAATAGAAAACATAAGGGAAAAAACATGGGTGTAAAGTGACCGACGATATTCAAACCTTTGTGGACAGGCTGACCGACTTTCTAGCTAACTGTGATGTTACAGAGCTAGAGGAAGGGCTTAAAGAAGCTCAAGAGTATTGGGATAAAGAAATAAAAGAGATAAAGGAGAAAGAATGGAAATAACATTAAAAGACATGAAAGAGTTATTCGGTAATTCAGCAGTAGAATTGCCGTTCGAGGTGGGTCAAACATGGCTTATCAGAACTGTGACTTTTGCTGTGACAGGCAGAATAAAAGCAATTAAGGGTAAGTTTTTGGTGCTAGGAGACGCTGCTTGGATTGCTGATACTGGTAGGTTTGGTGAGTGTATCGAAACTGGCTCGCTATCGGAGGTTGAAGTCGTCACGGTAGATGTGGTTGTAAATACCGATTCGATTGTTGACGCATATTATTGGAAACATGAACTGCCAAGAAAAACTAAATGATTAAAATAGTTACATTTTATGCTGGGTCTAGGTTTAGTTGGTCTTGGTCTTATTATGGTGAGTAAATGATTAAAGCAATTAGCGTTTTCAAAAATTTTTCTTGGTATGGTTCATGGTTTTGGTCTGGGTCAGCACCGTGGTTTTGCTCACGGGTTCAGTCGCAATCTAGGGTTTGGTTTTGGTCGACGATTTGTTCTTGGTTTTCCTCTAGGTCTAGGCACCTGTATCAGTTTAGGTCTGAGTCTGGTTCTAGGTCTTATTATGGTGAGTAGATGATAAGGTTATTGGATAATACTAGGTGTTGGTCAAAATCTTTTTTCAAGTGGCGATCCCTTTATTGGGCTAGAGAAGGATCTGCAATTTGCTTTATGCCAGCTAAACCATCTTGGTGCAGGACAATTTCTGGAATTAAATCACGATCAAGGTATCGCAAATGAACGCAAACATTCCACCGCTTAAAATTAAGATATTTAGCCCCTACTTAACCGATAACACCGACGGAGTAGAAGAGGGATATGCTTTTGCTGTTCAGTCGTTTCGGGGGAGATGCCTACAGTTTCACGTTCTAATGCAATCTGGAGCTCATTTTAGGCAAATACCCATAAATTACCTTTGGCACGACACACCAAACGATGAGACAGAGCTAGAGCTAGAGATGCTACAACTCTGGGACTGCTTCTCAAATAAACCTGTTGTTACAGTCTTTGACTTCCTGCGAGACTACGAGTGCAATGCAATACTCAAAGACAAAACAGAAATGTCAGCTTCGTACTGGTTTACGGTGGACTGGCTACCTGATTCTCATACTGAGTCAGGTGTCCTGCTCGAACCTGAGCAAAACAAGTGTGCCCATGTCTGCTTGCTTGCTAACGGGCAAGTTTGCGCTCTGCCGACCAATAGACTCGCTTTTAAGGATGCCTACTACATCGGAAATAGCCCTGGCGCAAAATCAAAAGGTTACACTACAATGGAGGGAATCCATTCAGCAGAGACTTGCGAGAAGTGGTCAGTAGCCAATACAGATAAGGTTTATTACTAAGTGACAAATAGCCGAGCTAAAGGAGCAGCAGGGGAAAGAGAGTTAGCTAATAAGCTAAAAGAATACGGCTACACAGCAAGAAGAACACAGCAGTTTTGCGGTAAGGCAGGTGACTCCGATGTAATTTGTGATGAGTTATCTAATTACCATATAGAGGTTAAACGAGTAGAAAGGTTAAACATCGACAAGGCAATGGATCAAAGTCTTAACGACTGCCACGATAAAACGCCAATCGTAGTACATAGGCGAAATAAAAAGCCCTGGATGGTTACTATGTACTTAGAGGATTGGCTAAAATGCACGAAATAATAGAAATGTATCAACCGACTCGAAAGCAACCTGAGTTTTTACTTTGGTTAGCTGTAGTTAATCGGGCGGTGTATGATTATATAGACGCAGAAGAAGAAAAGCGCACAGGCAAAATAAGGAAGAAACAGCCGTACTCATACAATTGCAATTGGTTTTTGTTCTGCCAGGATAATCGTCCTCATAACCTCACCTGGATAAGTAACATACTGTACGGCGGCACAGGCTTCGCTGAGAAAGTTAGAAAACATCTCAAAAACCTAAGCGATAAAGATATAAGTAAATACTCAAGTAGTAAAATAACCAGGCGCAGAGTAGGAAGGACTACTTTTTAGTCTTATCAAAGATAGACCAAACTTGCCCAATAGCGTAAAGCAAAATACCACCAACTACAGGCTCCGCAGCTTGTGTAAAATCTGCTGCTGCTGGCTCGCTTACTCCCACGCCAACCAACGCACCTGCTACAGCGGTGAGCAAATGTCGGATGATAGATCCGTATAATACTGGCATAGTGTTTTCCTCAAATTAAAAAAGTATTGCCGACCTAGCGCACAGCTACGTAGTCTAGGATCGACAAAACTTCCTGAAATACAGTTCATTCCGTAATTCCAATAGTATTGTAACTCACAATGACTGTAAGTACGCAACCACTTTCTAACATCCACCACACCACCATCAACACCATCTAAATCAACGATGCAAGGTGCTGATAACTTTGGCTTTATTCCGTGTTTCTCACAAACTACCCCTTTAATACAACGCTGCCGATAGGGGTTGTCCACCAGAATAGCATCAGGTAACAGAGAAGCAGTAATAGCCAACAAACGCTTTCTAGCTTTCCCACGAATATCACACTCAAGACAAGGACTGACGTATAACTTTACATTGCCCTTCGCTTTGGCAATGCGCTTACCTAATATCCTTACCCTTCTTTTGTACCGATTCAAAAACTTTCTATTGCCACGGTTTATCTTTTTACTAGCACTTCTAGCTGTCTCGCCGTGTAACAGCTCATATCGCCCACAACGGCTATTTCTCATGCAAGGACTGTTCATTATGTGTACCCTAAGTATCTTGTCTCTAGGGTCGTCTAGTAGCTTTGTAACGCAGCTACATCTAGTACCAAATGTATTGTCTAGCCATCCTGTTTTTATAGTGTCGCCAAAAGTAGATAATGTTTCTGCACAATTCCATTTCTTGTGACACAGGGCTAAGTAACTAGGGGTAGCAAAAGCAGAAGAAGCAAATAACAAACTAACGAGTAATGACTTTACCCAATTTATCATCTATCTTATCCAGGCTGCGCTTTATATGGCTTAATTCGTTTTTAAGAATCTCAACCTCAGTAGTTGTGTGATACCTTGCAGTTTCTAACTCAACTAAATCCGTTTTAACTGCTCTGTAGTCTAGCCCAATAAGACTCACGACAACACCAATAATTGCTTTAATAGCCAGGTCAAACCAATACTTAACTTGTGTAAAATCGCCCTCAGTCAATGTACCCTCCCACCACCGTAGGCGTTTATAATGACAATCTCACCTTCATCACCGTTCATTAGCTCCATAAATTTACCAAAGGCACTTCTACTAGCTAATACCGCTGGCATGTCATCAAGCTCACCAAACTGCAAGCCGACTAATATACAACCATGCGTATCTTTAGGTGTGTTTCCGCTATGAATAAGAATGTAACTTCTCTCTGGAACATCCTCAAGTATGTAAGTCTTACCAAACTTTGGGCTGTTGTTGGGCTTTATCTTGTACCGCCCCTCTGGAATACAGCTAATGTTTCGCTCGTTGAGATGCCACGGATCCTCTAACGTAAGCATCTCAGCCATGCCGTCTATTGTCAGCACACCTAGAGTTGCTCCGTTATGTTCCGTAACTCTCACCAAGCGAAGATATTTCATGCCAATTGAGCCTCAAGAGATGCTACTTTTGCCTCTAGCTCTTGAATCGCCTTAAAAGCTAATGCTACTAGGTTGCCATAGTGTATTGCATCAGGTTTGTTTTCGCTGTCATACACAACAAACTCATTTAATCCAACAGCATCAACTTCCTCTGCAATCAAACCAGCATACCTAACACCTGATTCATCTTCTTTGTGCTCAAAGGTGACAGGCCGTAACTGTTTTACCTCTGCTAGTCCTGCTGTTAAGTCTTCTATATTCTTTTTATAACGCTCAGAAGAGGTAGAACGTAAAAGAGAACCAGCACTATCGCAATATACATTTGCGGCGGCACCTGTCGTCAAAGCATAAACGCCAGGAAAAGTTGTCCTCAAATTATTGGCTATTTTTAAGCCCACATTTAACGCTGTTCCTGTACTGTTGCCGATTCGTATTTGATATTCTGAACCAATAGCAAGGTCACCTGGGCTTGGCGTACTTGTGCAAGTGTGTGAAATTTCTACACCTGGCACATAACCACTACCCGTATATGCTTGAATATCTTTACGATACATTAGATTGCCACTTACTACTGCTGTGTCTACGCCAACAGTTCCAGAACGACTGACGTTAATTTGATCTACGTTGCCACCAACATTGTAAAGATTGCTTATTTGATAATAAGTACCGTTTCCTGTTAGTCTAGGGTTTAGAAAATTAGGCTGAAAACTCCCATCTTTGAGTTGCCCTTGCGTTGTGTACTCGTCGCTGGCGGCCGCATTTGCCACACCAGTATGCTTGTACCCACCCATAGGAAGGTTTTGAGTAGGCGTGTTCTGCCCATCTTTTGCAATGCAATTGTTTATACCGGCGGTAAAGTCATCGTCCTGAGTATCGTGACGACCTGCCTCGATGCCAATACCTAAGCTAGCATCACCAGCCCATCCACCCGTTGCATTGTTCCCTTTAGTATAGGTTCCACCTGACCATCCCATAACTTATTCCCTCTTTTCTTTAGCTTCTAAATAACTTTCTGCGCCTAATGCCACTGGTTTAGCTGCCATTAACGCTATTAACGCTTTTTCCAGTTTAGCTACACTCTCAGGTGTCGCAGGTTCTTTTGCTATTCTAATAAGTCTAGGATCAGCAAGTAAACGCCCAATTGCTTGTTCAAACCGTTGCTCAAACTTGCTTGCTTGCGCTTGAGCCATTTCTCCAATCTGTCTTCCAAAAAACGCTTTGACCATACGTTTCCTAAACGCATCTTGTGGATTGGCAACCATTCCAAATAAAGCCCCCAAGGTTCCAGCTCTATCGGCAATTCGATAGCGTGTTCTTGATTGTTGGATGCGTTTATACTGCGCTCCTGCTGGCTCAGTTTTTGCCCCTTTTATCTTTTGCCCTTTAAGCGCATCAACACCTTTAGTTTTGTCTAAGGCAAGTGCAGTCTCTCGAACAAGAGGCCAATCATCACCAAACAATTCTTTTCCAACCGCATCATATTTTTCTACGTTAGCTGCTACCGATCCCCTTTTTTGCAATTTCTCCATTAACTTGCCTCTGCCAAGCGAAAGTATTTCAGTGCCAGCAAAAGTTTCTGCAAATTCACGAGCAGCTTGGGGTGTTCTTAGCATTGCATTACTAACACTGCTATCTGCTAGTTTTTCTCTGTCAAATTGACTTAGTGTTATTTTCTGATCTCGCTTCTTAGCATAATCAAGTACAGTGCCATAATCAGCATCAAATACTTCTCGGAATACATCAGGTTGTTTTTTAACAAAAGCCTCTACTTTGCCAGGTGCTTGCTCATTCAACCGCTTTAGCAATTGCTGCCTTAGCACAACCATTTCATCAGCTTTACGCCCAAACTTACCAACAATCTCTATGACGTTTTCAGGATATTTGAACATACGATTAACAACCGTACTTGCTTTAACTTTTAGATCGCCTAATCGTTTTTTTGTAACCTCACCAACTACACCCTTCTTGTAAGTTTGTCCGTAGTCTCGATAAGCATCTATCGCTTCATAAAGTGCTTCCACATCTTTTGGAGAATACCCTACATCTTTAAGAGCTTCTTCTCTTGGGTCTAACCTTCCAAGCATTTCATCCATTTTTGTTTTAAGCTCTTTAGCCAACCGAGCTTCGTTAGTACCTTCTCCTTTTACGATAACTTGATTCAAACCAGCTCTTATTCCCTGAAATCGCTTATATGTCATGCGATATTCAGGAAACTCAAGATCGTCGGCAGTTCTTTTTAACAAACCAACAATTTCAGTAATGCCAGGCGCATATTTCTTTTCAACGTCATCAAGTGAGTCATACCAATTAAAGATGTCATCAATTTCATTAGTAACATCTAATTCTAATTGCTCAGGTACAGCTTCCCATTTTTTATCTACAGCAGCTTTAGCTTCTGCTCTACGCTTTAACAAACTTTCTTGTATTTCTGTACCAGCAGCTAAGGGATCATCAATTGCAATCTCATCTATGTCGTCTAACAGCTTTCCTTCTATGGCAGCTTTTTGCGCTTTCTCAGCAGCTACAGCAGCCTCCATTTCTTGAGCTAACACGCCTTCCTTTGGTACTGGCGCAATGTCTGTAAGTCTTTGCTCTAAAGCACCTCTACGCTCTGTCAAAGCTGTAGATATATCGGTTACGCCTGGCCTTCCCTGTATAATATCTTGATAGGCGGCGACTTCTGGACTCTGCACGACTTCAGCTAGAGTTTTAGGGACTGGCACTGTTTCAGCGATAGTTTCTGCTGCTTGTGCTTCTGCCAATTTAGCAATTTCCTCTGGAGTCATTTGCGCTAGTATTTCTTGTGTCGCTCGTTTCTCCTTAGAAAGCACTGGAAGTTTTGACGCAGCCACGGAACCACTTTTTAATAGGATACTTGGGGCAAAGGCTCCTAACAACGGCGCAAGAATTTGTAAGGCAGCACTGTCAGAGCCTTCAACAGCTTTTGTACCTCCATAAGCCCCTAAACCGCTAAGCAATTGCAGCCCAAGTTTTTCCGAGCCTACTGGTGTAAGGTAAGAACCAATCTCTTCAAATCGAGGATCTAATTGCTCTCCTAATAATGCTCTATTAAGTCGCTTTGCTGCTGCCGAATAAAAGCCAGGAAATGTTTCCTCATCTGCTAATCCAATCGCTTTTGTTAAAGTGACTGGCGCATCAAGTAACTCTCCTACACCTCTAATACCACCTGCTAAAAGACTATATGCAGGGTCTTTGCGAGTATAAGGATCTAGTTGTGCTTGTTGTTGTGCAACATCAGTTTGATTCTGCGACTGCCCAAGCTCAGCTTTCATTTCCTCTAAAAGCAAAGCATCTTGCATTTCTTTTAACAGGAGATCGTTTTCATCCATCTTACAAAACTCCTCTTTTGATCAGTATTTGCTTTGCTAATTCTCTATGTTTTTCGCTAGGAGGATTGTTATATATTTTCAAATACTTTTGTGTGTCTGCATCTTTTGGCTTGAGCTTTTCTTTAGAGGGTATCAACGCCCTAAGTCCTTCTTCACCTGCTGCAATATACTGCTCGGCTTGCGTACCAATCATCATGTCAATCATATCTGCAAGTTGTGTAAGTCTGTTTGCAACACTTTGAGATCCTGATGTCCAACTTCCTAAAGTAGCCTCTAAAATACGCTTTTGATCGCCTTCTGATAAGTTTCCAGATTCTCCCAAAGTTTTTACGGTGCTAGGAACAAGCGTTTTCATTTGACTTAACGCTAAATTAGCTTCTGAATCTGGTATCTGCATATTTGTTTGCAAAGCAGGCGCATACATATCTAAAGCTCTAAATTTTTGCGCTAAATTGCGTAGAAGTTGTGCCTGTCCTTTTGCACCAGTCATTTTTTTTCGTTGCTCGGCAGGTACGTTTGCCCACGCTTCTTTGCTTTTTTGTAGCTCAATCTCTTCTTTTGTAAGCGGTGTAACCTCTAAAGGCGTACCAGATCTCAATGCAAACGCAGCGTTTCGTGCTTTTATCAATTCCAACTCTCGTTGTTGCTTTTGTGCTTGAAGCTCTTGAGCCATTGGACTTAGCTCCATTTCATAGCCAAGCTCTGCCTTCCGTTTGGCTAAATCCAATGCTTGTTGTTGTTCAATTGCACGAGTGCCTAACGCTCCTGATAAACTGCTCAATCTACCAAGCACCTGAGTATCTACGTCGCCCAATCCTGAGATGTAATCAGATCTTTCCTGCGCTGTCTGCATACCTAGCAACGGAGTAGATAGCTTGTTAAGCTCAATGGTTCTGTCGGCTGCTTGCTGTCTAGCTTGATAGCCTAGCAATGACTGTAGCAACACACTGCCTAGTCCTAACCCAATAGCTGTACCTGTAGAAGCATAAGGGCTAATCATTTGAGGTGTAGCTTTAGCTAAGCCAGCTCCAAGCGATCCTAGTAAGGTATCGCCTATACCAAAACTCATAGGTACGCCTAACAAACCTTCATCTGCCATTACTTGGATCCTCCGAAATAAGTATTGCCAAAGCCACTTACAAAGCCTGAAACACCACCAGCAAACGGATTAGGCTGCGGTGAATTGTCGTAGCCATTTATAATCATTTGTTCCATGTACTTATCATACGGTGTTGGGCCTTGGCTTCCTCCCTGTGTTCTTGCAATCTGCAACCGATTCTGTCGCTCTAACTCTGCTTGCCTTGCCTCAAACGCCATCTTTTGTTGCTCTAACATCTGAGCAAAGTTTAGCTTGTAAGGGTCTTGGAATTGACTTGCAATCTGACCAGGCATCATTGCCATCTGACCAGCTTGGCTAAACATTGATTGTTGTACGCCCTGTGCGGCTGTCTCAGCACTGCTCATGGCTTGCTGCCTTGCAGCATCTTGCCTTTCATTTAGTTGCTGTAGCTGTGTCTTGTAGGCTACTGAATTAGGATCTAGTCCTCTCTCTGCTGCCATCTGTTGAAACTGCTCTTGCTGTCTCTGAAACTCAGGAGCCATTTGCCTTTCAAACTGCCCCATAACATTTTGCCTAGCTCTCTCCATTTCCTGAGAGTAAATAGGATCGTATTGACTCTGCATTGTACTAGGATCAAACTGTTTAGCGTAACCAGCCATTTGCTCATAAACAGAACCGCTAGTTCCTGTCATTTGTCTTGCCTGTTCTTCAGGTGACATATCCTGAAAGCCGGGGGCTTGATAATCAGGCATGGTTTTTAACCTGGCTTGCAACCGTCTTATAGCAGGATCGTTTGGTCGATTTCTCTGTAGAAATTGCAAACGCCTCTGCATCCTTTGTGTATTAGGCTGTGAAGCTGCTTGTTTTGTCGGCTCTTGCCCCATTGCTCCATTTGGCATTATACCTGTCCTCCAAGATTAAATCGGATTTCCATCCCTAAAATTTGCATAGTTGCGTTTTTTAATGAACCACCAAAACGATAGGCTGCACAATGGCCCTGCCCCTGAGTTGCAAACCTATCAAAGATATATTCTAAATCTGCTGACCATGAGCTACCCCAAGGACTGCCCCACGGAGTAAATGTGCCAGGGGATGTAGTTACTCCTGTTACCGTAGTAGCTCTTTGAAAATCAGTATCAATACCTACGTTAAGAGTAATGCCCTTTTTCGTTCTTACAATAGGCCTTATATCGGCAAACACTTTGTAGTTAGCTCTACTACCAAAAAAGCTAAATGCACTTCTGCCAGAATAAGTTATTGATTCTGAATTTGTAGCTGTTACCGCATCTGCTTGCCCTGTCTCGCCCTGCCATATAATGCCTTCAGCAGATCCATAAAACGGCAAACGTTTGAAGATAGTCATGCTTATGCCGTGAGTATTGCTGTTTAAGCGAAACTCCGACCAGGCTTGAGTGTCTAAGCTATATACTAAATAACTTACTGTAGTAGTGCTTGTAGGAACACTAATATATACCCTTCTGCCACTAGGCCAGAATACGCCTGTCCATTCATGGTCAAAGGATAACGTAGAACTGTAATTACTAATAAACGGATTTATTTTTGCACTTACTGTATTAACAGCTTGCACTGGATCCATTTGAAATAAACTTGTTATCGGCACAATGCCCTGGTGAGTTAGCACCCACATATCAGCATTAAGAGGAATAAAAGCTCGATACCCTAGCGGCTTACCAATGTAATACCGACCTACCATTGACCAGGCAGAATCACTTGGAGATGTTCCAGAATAAAAGACGATTTCTCCCTCACTGCTACAAGCAAAGAAAAGAGCCTGAGAAGTTGTTGACGTTTGATTTGTATAAGTTCCACACTGTACTAAAAAACCACCGTGGTTAAATACATACTGAAAATCAAAACTATTAGTAGCTGACGTTCCAGAAACACCTGTGGCTTGCGTGTTGCCATAGTGAACAATTGCACTGTCCTTTTGCACCATGTATAGGCGTTCACGGTAGTTAGCAACGTTTATAATGTCATGACCTGTAACACCACCGCCAAAAGTAAAGGTAGTATCTGTTGCTGTACCTGTGCCTGTGTAAACGCTTAGATGATCAACACCATTGGCAAAATACATATTGCCAGCAAAGATTGTGCTTTGAAATTCACTATTAGTATGAGGCGTGGTATTTGTAATGTTTGTTACAACAGCAGCTTCATTTACCGCATACATGTTAGTGTTATTAGCCGCTATTAACAGCTCTGAACCGTTATCTAGCTTTAATGTAGAGGTAAACAAAATAGGCGAAGTTAAGCCTGTATTTGCATACTCTTTGTAACCTAATCTAACTGTAGGCGCAGAAGGGCCACAAAACACGTTCACTAGCTCTAAAGCATGGCTAGGATCCATGTTATCCACAGGGCTTATTAAGTCTAAGCCCTTATATGGTGGTGGCATTGTGAAACCCTGAAGCGGCACGTTTATCTCCTATTGTACGACCAATGATTGGTTCCGTAAGGTCTTGCAGCATTTACACCTCTTTGCCCCATTGCTGCTCCCACTGCCTGCCCTTGAGTTTGTCCAGCAGGTAATTGGCCCATCATATTGCCATAGCCTTGACCGCCAAAATAATCTGCAAGAAGTGGAGATCCTGCCGGCAATCTTAGCATTGCATCTTGAGGTGCATTGTAATTGTCGCTAAAGAAGGGTTTACTTAACATATTATTTTGCCACTCCCTTTGTTGTTCTGGAGTTAATTGCAACGGATACGGCTGATAATTTTCAGGTAATCCTTCAGGAAGTCCAGGAAACCTTCCAAGCTGTTGCCCTGCTTGCTGCCCTGCTTGTTGCGCCCTGTAATCCTCTACAGCTCTTTGTCGCCTAGCATCACGATTAGCAACATACCGCTGTCGTCGCTGTTGTCTAGCAGTCATTTCCGGCATTTCTGTAGGTTGGCCTGATACTCGACCGCCTCTGCCACGCTTTTCAAGAAACTGCATACGTCGCTGCTGTCTTGCAGTCATTTCGCTAGGGTCTTTGCTCATCCATCCTTTTGCCATTATAGCTCCTTTTCTTTGTCTTTGCTAAAATTGTAATGTTTTCTTAAAGCGGTACTTACGTCTCTTGCTTTTTTAATTTGGCCTTTATCATTCATATACATACCAGCCGATACCCTTGCCACTTCTCCTTTTGCTGGCTTTTGTATTGTCGCAGGATCAACATCAGGCAAATTTACGTTAAACAATCTTTCTGCTCCTGCCATATTTTGAGCATATTGATCATCGGTAATTTTACCCTCATTCTTAAAGCTGTTCATTAAGGTTTGATATGTATCAAAATTTAATCCTTGCGTTTCAGCAAAATGCTTTACGTTATCCATAGCAATTTGCGAATCATCACCAGCATTGCTTACAGCAGCCCTAGCTAACCACCCAACTACATCAGCTCTTTTTTGTCCTTTTAGTCCGTAAGCACTAACCATTGGATCAAGTAGTCCTACAGCAGCGTTCCATGCTTCTGGTTGAGCAGCAGCAATCTTATCAAGCTCTTTCCATTTCAATTCCTTGCCGTCTAAACCAAAATCAAAATTACTTCCATCTGCTAGAGTACCCTGCCAGTTTTCATCAATTGCGCCTTGTTCGATCATCTTTTCACGCACCTGATCTCTTAAAAATTGTGCGCCACTTTTTTTGCTTCCAATTTGTTTGAAGAAAGCTGTTTGTACTCCTAGAGGGCCACTCCACCAGTTTTTATTCCACTTATCTAACTTCCTCATCGTTCCACCCCATTGATCACGGGCAAAACCTTCGACTAAAGCAGAAGCTCCTAGTGTATAAAAAGCAGCCACGGCTCTTGGGCCAGCCATTGCACTTTCATATGCTTGATCATCTGGAGACAACTCACCACTAAAAATAGCTTTACCTGAACCGTACAGAGAAGCTGCCGCTGCAAGCCAAGGGGCATATTTAGCTGCTGCCTCATATCCAGCAGCACTAGCTACATTGACCCCACCCTGAGCCGCTGTAATTCCTGCTCCTATCTCATCGCCTTCTTTGTATTGTTTATATGCACTATAGAGTTGCGCTAATCCAATTGCGCCTTTGGCATAAGAACCCCAATCTACACTATTCCAAAAACTTTCGTCTTGTAGAGCTTCAGCAGGTATATCTTGTGTTCCAGTTGGAGTTTCAACTGTAGCAGTGTTACCTTTGACCTCTAACACCTTTGGCGTTGCTACGGCTCCACCACCACCGCCACCGCCAAGATCTAATGTTCCAGCTCCGCTACCATCTACACTTGTTGTTGGAGGGGGTACTTGCCGTGTCATGCCAATAGAGCCGCTACCAACATCTGTTGGTGTAGCTTCATAGCCCATCCAATCTTTAACGGTTGGAAATCCTCGCAAAGCCTCACGACCAACAACCATGCCACCCAAAGATCCAGCTAGTTGACCATATTGATAGTTTGCTTCGGCTTTTGCTTGTTCTCTTGCTTGTTGCTCCTTAGATTTTGGTTGACCAAAGCGTTGAGCCACAAGGTTAGCTGCCTCTTGATATGGCATCCCTTGAGAAACGTACCAATAAAACGTACCTTTAGGGTCATTAGCTACAAATGCAGGAGGTTGAAATCCATTCATAATCTATATCCAAGTTCCAAACGTTGCTACTCCGTTTCTAGCGTAAATTTGATTGCGCCTCATTGTTCCAGCATATTGTATTTTAGCTGGCATATCTCTCGACCATTCCTCATGCAATTGCACTTGATACTTAGGTCTTACACTGTCTAAACCATGAATCTCTGCAAACCTTTCTAGGATGCCTTGCTCCAACACTTTCTCATTAAATACAGAGCTATCAGTGTCAGCTAAAAACTTGTCATATACTCCGCTGTAATACGTCCATGTTACACCACCGTCGGATACACTTCCTGAAGTATGAGTTGGTGGTGTTGATCCTGTCGTTCCTCCAGCAGTTGTCTGGTAATAATTGCCGTTATAAAAACAATAACTATTAGCCGCAAAAGCTGTATAAGCTGTCCAGGTTTTAGGCTTAACACTGCGATCCGCAATGTATTCAAAAATAATAATATCACCACTTGTAGTAGGCGTAGGATAGATAAGAAGCTGATCATTACTTATGCCACGGATCTGAAACTGTTGATAGATAGTAGGGTTTAAGCCAAAACCTCTTATGTCGGCATAGTCTTGAGCCGTCATCGGGCCTAGCACTCTCCACCTGTTACTCTGATTCCAGAACGTATCAAATTGATAATAAGAAAAAGCGGCTGGCAAGGCATACTGCGCCTGACCAGCCACTAGAGTAATTGACCCTGAAGCATAGCACTTTGTCCAGGGATATTGCTCAAACATCTCACGGTTTACACGTTGAGCTATAGCAAGAAGCTGTTTTGTAGTTGTATCGGTTGCACCAATGATATTGGCACTAACCGTATATCCTGCTTCATCTGCTACATTCTGAATAACCGTGTCTAAACTCATTGTTTTCTCGGTCTACCTCGTCTTTTTTCAGTTTTAACTTCTGTTACTTCCGTTACAAAAGACTCTTCTTCTTCTGCCATTTCTTTTCTTACTGGCCTTAGATCAGTGCCTTCATTGGCTTCAATGCGCTGTAGAAATAACTCTAGCTTTTCTTCTAATCGCTCTCTCTTTGCCGTTTCAGCAGCTAATTGTTGCTTTAGCTTTACTACCTCATTCTGGTCTGAATCAGCCGCCTCAAGCCAATCCTGAGCCATTTTAACCAGTTTAGACAATGGCCCTATCTTGCGTTTTACTTCATCAGTCGCAGCAGCTAGTTGCTCTACAGTTTTGAAGCCAAGATAGTTTAATTCCCTTAAAGCAGAGCCACTCATCATTGCCCATTCAGCCAATGGAGTCCCTTCCGTAACAGGCTCGCTTCCAGCCTTAAATCGCTCATACAACTCTGGATATTCTTGAATATCTCGCTGTTCAATACGCCTTACGGTCTCATCACCACCTGGCCATTGAATCGAAATTGAGGGAATCTCATCAAATATAGGTCGTCCTTCATTTAACGACTTTTCACGATTTTCATTGTAGGCATAAAAAAACTTTACGTTTGCCCCACTGTACCGCTTTTTTGGTTGGCTGTTGCCATTCATTACACTTGCCCAATCTACTTGTGCCATAGTTCTAATCTCCTAGAAATTAAGATTATTTTCTTTTTTATAGCACTTTGCATATTGACCAACAAATTAGAAAATGGGGGAGGTCGCCCTCCCCCGACAGGTTTAGTTTACTGACAAATAACCAGTTGATTTAACCTCAACGGTTCCAGCACCAGTAAGAGTTGTGAGTCCAACTACGTTTTTAATAACCGTAGTAGAAGCATCATCAACAACACCAGCAGTAGCCGTTGTTTGTAGGTTAGCATCAGCAGCGTAAGAAGCAGCGGCTTTAACCTTAATCCCGCTTCCTACTCCACCACCGCCAACACCGCCAACAAATACCCATAAGTACTCATCGTCAGCAGCAGCTACTTGAGCAATACCAACTTGGAGGTTATTACTTCCAGCGTTAGTTGTTGTCAGCATTGTTGCTTGCCCATCATCACTGAGAGCAACAGCAGCGTACTGGTCAACTGCCCCATTTGCCTGAACAAACAAGAATGTTCCTTCAGGCGTAGTGCCAACCGATCCTACACTGATAGGTAGTGGGAGATCAGTTGTTGTATATGTTTTAGTGTAATTAACACCGAATGATCCACTTTTTGCCATGTCCTAACCCTCCTATGGTGCAATAACAGCTTGTAGAGCAGGAGCCGCACAACACAAGTTACCTTCTACGATAATTACCGTGAAGAAAGCGTCTTGGTCGATAGGTCGATCCATCTGTGGTTGTAGTGGCTTAAAGTCTGCCCCTCGAACCATATCGAATGTCCAATACTTAGTATTCATAAGTCGGACTGAATTTGATTCAAGAACAGCAGATCCATAACCGCCATCAAACACAAAATCCACACCGTCATAAGAAAGTGCCCGGAAACCTCCGATAGCCTTCTTAGTTGGTGCTTGAATGCGTTGAATAGATGTAAGTGAGTTATGCAAAAACTTCCAAGCTGTGCGGTCACACATACCTAGATCAACTTGCTCATCACCACGAACGATTTGAGAGATTGTATCAGTTACAGTCTCTTGTACGTTTGTAGCAGAAAGAGTTGCCGTTACAGCTAGGTTACGTGCAAACACGTTTGTTGAACGGTCAATTGTTCCGTATGTACCCGAAGATGGAGATGTAGAAATTGCTTTCTTAATTCCATCAAATTCAAGTCCACCAGCACCAGTTCCGTCGCCTCGAAGCGAAGTTCCAACAGTATTCTTCAATCGAGAAATAGCTGCTTTCATCTTCATTTCAGCAAGATCTAAGAGTTGAGCTTCATCACGGTTAGCTCGTCGCTCACGACCGCTGATAGCTACTGGCTCATATACCTGCTTGATAGCGAATCGAAATGCTGTTGCATCGTCGATAGCTGATAGGTCAAACGCATCATAGCCCTGATAGAAACCACCTACGGCTGTATCATTATACATGATAGGCTTTCGGAGTTCGTATCCACCAGAAACTTTGCGAACAAGACCTTGATCGTCCAGTGAAGCCAAAAGCGGATTGTGGTGAAGAACCTCATCAGCGATGGAATCAGACTGGTCAAACAAGGTCGCTACAATTGCTTCCTCAAGATTTGCCATTTAATTATCCCTTTTATGTCGGGATAACCTTGGAGCTAGTCTCCTGCCATACGGAGGCGTAGATTATCCCGAATATTTTTACTTTCTATTCTGGGAGTTCCACTACCTGCGGAGCCAGTTATTGATTTGCTTGCCGCCTTAGCTTTCGCTACCTTGGCTTGCTCTTTTTCCATTGCCGACTGAGCAGCCATTTTTGACATTAGGCTGGAGAAAGTCGGATTGCCATTAACCACATAATTATAAGCAGTTTCCAGTATTTCCTCTGCGGAGCTGTATCTGCCTGTACTTGTAAGAGCCTGAACAACAGGAGCCATCTCTGCTTCGAGTTGGGTTGCCGTTTCAGGATCCTTGAACAACGGTTTACTAGCTGTAAACGAGTTTACAACCTGTTGATTGTAATACTCAATAGCCTTTTTTTGTTGCTCGTCTTGGGCTGCCTGAAGCCTTTCATCAGCAATGCGTTCGGCTTCTTCCTTGGTAAGATAATTACTTTGTGGGCGTTGTTCTGATTGTTGTGGCCCTGCCATTTCTTGATCAAGCAAGTCATCAACCGTCAAACCGTAGCTTTCTAGCCATTCCCTGGCAGTATCTACAGGGTTATTTTGCATAGCCCGATCCCAAGCAATAGACCGCTTTGTAACATCAGCTATAGTGTAGCCTTGTCTTGCATATTCATCCTCATACTGCTGCAAAGTTTCATGCAATCCCCCTAGGTTATTTCTTAATTGATTAACCTCTTGCATCTTTTTATCGTACTGAGAGCGAGTTTCATAAGCCCTACGATTTAGATAGGATTGAATAACATGACTATTTTCTGGACTTGGATTAAGAAATGCCTCTTTCTCAATAGCGTTCATGTCAGCAGGTGGAACCAAAGGGGCAACGGACGCATTACTAATAACTTCTGTTGTTTCTGCACTCTCTTGTTCAACTTCCTGTGTTTCTTCTGCTATTTCTTCCTGCTCACTTGTATTTTCAACCGCATCTGTCAGTTGATTTTGTAAAGCATCTCGAATACTTAACTCAGCTTGCTCTTTTTCTGGTACTACCTCTGTACTTTCAACCATTTCTATACCTATCTATCATTTGGTTTTTTAATTTAGTGACTAACTCACGTTCAGAACGTCCTGTTTCTCTGTCAGGTTTGTAGCCCCTTTCGTAAGCGTCACCCACTTCTACAGCTCCAGCAGCCCTGTAAGCTGCTCTTAATTTTGATTTACTTGTATATATTTCTTTGGGATTTAACGGATTACGAGTAGGTTCCATGTCGTCTTGTATAAACAAGTCTCTTGCCCATTTTTCTCTAACAACCTCTTCAACTGGAACTACTTTCTGTTGCGTGTGGCAAAATTGATACAATTTGTATTTCATCAATCATCCATCATTAACAATGCTAATATTATAGCTTTTTTATTATTATTATTTATTTTTTTATTTGTTAAAACATCTTTTATGGCTAGAGCATGTTTAGCTTCTGTGATAATAGCTTGTTCCTCTCTTTCCGACAAGATTTGAGCAGCTAAACTTTCTTCTAACTCATTGTATTTCTTCGCTTTTGCCCTAACTTTTAAGATGTCGGACGTATCTATTTGCTCAACAAAAAAACCGTTGGGCAATCCATACATTAAATGTAAATGGTTTTGAAAGCCTCCGTTAATCACTGTCTATACCAACAATAGGCTTAGCATTAGCATCTGTTGTAACGGTTCGTGTGCCTAATGTTGTGGTGTCGTCGCTCTTGGTAACGGTTAAAGTATTACCTGCTACCTGTGTATTGTGCACCCCTTGAGCTATCATTCCATATAGAGATTTTAGGGATAAAGTATCTCCTGTACCACTGGCTTCTATGTTAGCTGTTGAGCGTTTTAGCACCGTATCGGCTATCTGTGTAGCTGTTGGGATGCTTCCTGTGGTGCTTACTACTGTACTATTAGCCGATTGAATTAAGAGGGTTTGCACTCCTGCTGAGTAGGCGACTGGATCTCCTCCTGGCCCTCCAACAAGGTTGCCCCCTGCAATTC
>Ga0208645_1000865_pt1 | contig 29724 bp, 52 predicted proteins | sample VirMetDEL_Sep_01_FD_184519 | JGI IMG/M metagenome (GOLD analysis project Ga0208645, IMG submission 184519) | Aqueous microbial communities from the Delaware River and Bay under freshwater to marine salinity gradient to study organic matter... | ecosystem: Environmental > Aquatic > Marine >... | reverse complement strand
GGGTGGAGGCTAAGTAAATGGGATTCTTCAAGAAAATATTTAAAGGTATAAAAAAGGTCTTTAAAAAGATCGGAAAAGGAATTAAAAGCGCCTTTAAGTCTATTGGAAAATTTATGGGCAAGATTGGCATTATTGGTCAAATTGGTCTTGCGCTTATCCTGCCGGGGATCGGGCAAATGTTATCGGGCTTATTAGTTGGGACAGGCAGTACTGTTGGTGGCCTTGCAGGAGCTTTGCAGGGTATGGGCGCTGTTGGTCAAGCCGCCTCTAATTTTATCCAAGGGGCTGTAAAAATTGCTTCTAATACTAGTAAGTTTTTCAGTAGTGTTACTGACGGCGTTACAAATGTTATAGGAGAAACGATAGGTGCTATAGCTAATAAAGTTCCGGGCTTAGGTGATGCTTTAAAAAGTATTACTGGAGGAAGACTAGACATAACGCAAAAAACTTTTTCTAGTGCTTGGAAGGTTACTCAAGAGTCTATGACAAATATAACCAAGGCTGGTGGTAATCTTTTTAATCTTGATCCACTGTCTGAAGTATCAGTACCTCAAAGAACTTTAAAAGAAATTCCAGAAGATTCGTTAATGAATGAAGCACCTTTAAGAGAGGCTATTGATAGTGAAGGCGCTTTAGATGCTTTAACAAAAGACAGGCTTCAAACTGAAGCGGCTATGGCGAGAGTTGGGGGAGAGCCTTTATTAGGAGGAGATCCTTTTGGCCCTGTTGGAACAATAGATGGTGTAACTTATATGAAAGGGCCACCCCCCTCGTCTTTACTTTCTGGCAGTACTGGAAATATTGCAGAGACTTTAACTGAAAATATTGCTCAACAAAGCGGTGCGGGTACTGTAGCAGATCCCTTCTTTGCTTCTGGTAAAGCGGCAGTAGCCCCAGAAAAGTCTCTATTAGATAAGACTAGTGAATTTATAACGGGTAAAAGCGTTGATGAAAATTTAGCGTATGGACGAGCAAAAATGAGGGAAGCAGTTACTGATTTTATACCTGAAACTGGAAAGGCTCTAGGACGAGAGGCTATAGCACAAGCGACAGGGCTTTCACCAACTGCTGAACAGCTAAGGCCCATCGCTTATTCAAGTTCAGTAGCTCTAGGAGACTTTGAAACTTCTATAGGATTCAATGACTATGCTACTAGCCCATATCAAAGTGTTATTAATCAAGTAGGGCCACAGTATGCAACGTCCCATCCTTATGGTTTAATGGCGCAACAATTTAATTTTAATCAGTATCAAGAACAAGCAAGGGCTAGGGGAGTACCGGCATAATGGACGAAGAATATTTTGATGCAATACTGCGGGGTGGGCCTATTCCCGGCTCTAGCCTAACTTCAGATCCAGATGACCCCGCACCTTATGAAAAGCCTCCACAGTATGTTGATGTTCATTCAGCTTCAGAATGGATTTTTTCTGAACTAATTGATGAAGATCGTTATGATCAGCTAATACAAAGTCTACTTGAAGGTATTCCTGTAATGGATGTTGTACAAGTAATTCTCTTTACAGGTTTTACGCAAGGTAAATGGGATGTAAATTTAATGACTCTTTTAATAGAGCCTACAGCCTATATTATCATGGCTCTTGCAGAAAGGGCAGGAGTGGACTTTGTAATAGAAAGAGGTGAAGCCTCTGAAGAACAAAACGATCCTGTAATTTTGGGGGCTAGGTTATCTAAAGAGCGTAGAGATAATATACAAAAGTTTAAAGAAATGAAAATGTCTCTTCCATTCTTGTCTGAAACTAGTCAAGAAAGGCTTAGAACAATAGAGCCTCCTGAAGCTGTAGACGGTAATGCTAATGCAGAAATGCAAGAAGAGCCTACTGAAAGTCTTCTTGCGGCTCCACAACAAGAGGTCATGGGATAATGGTACAGGGTATAGACGCAACATTTAGTCTGCTACAAAAACAACAACAAGATCGTGCTGATGAGCTTGCAAAACGCCAAAGAGATCAAGACCTGACAGATACTATTCTAGGTGGTCTTATTAAAGGTGGTGTTGCAGTTGGTAATGCTGTATTAAAAAATAAAACATATGATTTTTTAAATACTACTGAGCAACGTGGGGCTACTCAGCTTGCGGCTCAAGCCGATACTAATATTGCAAGACTACAGGCAGAGTGGGCTGAGATAGACGCCGCACAAGGACTAACCCCCTTAGAGTACTTAACTCAAAAAGCAATTCCATTTATGGAGCAAAGTGTTAAAGCAAACACACCCGATTGGAAAGAAGGCTTAGATGAAGTTGGTTATCAAAGTAAAGTTTATGCGGCGGCACAAGAAGTTGCAAAAGAAAGATTAAAAATTTTGACTGAGGCTAGAGGTATTTACGAAGGTCAAGACATGAATAATTTTTCAAATCAACTAGAAATGGTAAGAAGCCAGTATCGACCTAACTCACTTGAAGATTTGTTTACTTCTACTTTTGCTAAAGCCTTTGATGGTAAGTCTCAAGAGGATCTTGATATGGAAGAGATGCTTGCATATAGAGACTTTATTGATGCTCAAAACCCAGCCTCTCGTGCATATCATGCTAAAAAACTAAATGCTCTAGTAGAGTCTTATGAAGAAACTGGTAGTATGTTACTGGCTCAAGTAGATGCTGTAAATAAAATGATTGCTGATCAAGCGATTGATCCTGATCGTGGGCCGATAACAACAAAACCAGTTGTAGATGTTCAAGCTATTGGTGGGAGGATGGTTTTAATTAAAAAAACTGAAACAACTGATATGTCCCGAAAAGATTTAGACGGTAAGCCCGTAAAAACATATGGCGATCCAACAGTTACAGTTTTAGATGAGAGTGAAACTATAACTCCTACTGAGTTACTGACTGCTACTAGAAGTGCTTTTGACCTACAAGAGTTTTATCAAAATCATGTTAAATCTGAAGGTCAAAGAATTATTGCAAAAAGATTAAGAGAGCTTACAGATGCGGAAGGTAATCCAACTCCCCTATCATTTGGAGACATTGATAGCCCTGAAAAATATAAGACAGTTGCAGACATTATGTTTGAGGTTGTTGTTGGTACAGAAATTGATCCAGCAACTGGAGACATAAAAGATCCTAATCTTTTGAAAGATGATCTTGAGTCTAAAAACCAAGCGGCTCTTTATACAGAGCTAGTTAGAGTAGACCTATGGGCAAACTATGGTTCAATTTCACAGATGGATCCCAACGTAGATAGTAACGGAGATGGTATTTCAGACCAACAAGAAGAAATGATTAAGTTTTTTTCACATCTAGCAAATATACGTGGGCGCGTAGATCAAGCTACAGGTATTTCGCCAGCAATACAAAGGAACCCATAAAAATATGAGTACTGCAAATGTCCCAACTGTTTACGGCACTATCACGGTTGCATACGAAGGTAATCCAACTGATGAAGAACTGTATCGTATGGCTATGGATAAGGTTCAAGAAAAAGAAAAACTTTCAAAAATTGATCAAAACTTATCAGTCAATAATCAGCCTAGTGGTTTTTCGCCTATCGACAGCAAACCTGTTCAGGAGGAGGAAGAAGAAGAGCCTGAAGATGATTTAGTTGCTGACATTGCAAAGGGTTTTTTACGTGTTGCAGAAGTCCCTCAAAACTTTATTATGGAACAAGTCTTAGGGATGGCTGGTTTAAGCGGTACTCAAAAAGAAGCTATGCGTCAAACACTAGAAGGCAGTTCACGCGAACAGTTTTTAGATAATATTGCGGCAGTTACAGGTGCTGTAACAGGTAAAGAAAGCGACATCAAAGAAAGAGTTATTGATGAGCAAGGGCGCTTTAAAGAGGCTACAACACTAACAGGAGTTGGTCTAGAAATTGCTCCATATTTTGTTGGTGGTGCTAAAATAGGAACTACCCTATCTAGGATTGCTCCTCAACTTCCTATAATTGCAAATGGTCTTATTTCAGGTGCAACTATTGATTCAGTTTTACATAAAACTGGTGAAGAAGGTTTAGCAACAGACTTTGAAAGGTCTGAAGACGAAGGACTTTTAGAAGGTTTTGGAAAAGATATTGTAGAATTTTTATCTGTAGACGAAGACAATAGTATTGCAGAGCAACGCCTTAAAATTGCTTTTGAAGGCATGATTATTGGTGGTGTTGCAGAAGGATTTTTTAGAGCTTTAGGTATCGTATTGCCAAAAGCAGATACCCTTGAAAAACAAGCTGAGTCTGCTGTAAAACAATTAAAAGAAGCTAGAGAAGCTGTACAAATAAACAAGTCTAATATTCATCAAGACCTAAAGTTTTCAGAAACGCCTAAGGATCAAGCCCAAATTGATCAACAAAACAGTGGTTTGCTACGGCGTTTTTATCAACAAATGCTTACATCTCGCGGATACTTTACAACCAACGCCTATAATTTATTTCGTGGTAAAGAATACGCACAAAGGCAAACTGTACGCGAAGCAGAAAACATTGCCAATCGTTTAAGCAAAGCATTGGACAAGCTTCCTGTTGATTCAGTATCTGAAGAAACTTTAACAGATTTTTTAACAGCTTCTTTAAACTCTTCATCAGACTTTTACAAGGGTTTAATTACTAAAGGCGAATATGAAGAAGAAGCGTTGCGTGTAGCACAGCGTATGGGTATTCCAGACGATGCGGCAATAGAGCTACTAAACGCAAGAAACCTTATAGATGATCTGTCTGCAAAACTTGCTAACTCTAGTATACCTAACGAACAGTTTAAAGAAATTATTACAGCTAATTCAGGAGAGTATATTAGAAGATCATATCGGTTGTTTGAAGATTCTGGTTTTAAGCCAGATGAAAATCTAAAACATCAAGTAGTTAAAAAATTACAAGCAAGTAAATTACTAGACAACCCAAACCTAACGCCTGAAAAAGCCTATGATCAAGCTTTAGGTCAAGTAGATGCTATTCTAAATCGTGGAGATTACGCAGGGCTAGACCACTATGGCAAGGCAGTGCGGGTAAATAAAGAAATTCTTACAGGCAAAAAAGATATTGATGCTGATATAAGACGGCTTATGGGAGAAGTTACAGATCCTGTTGATAATATTCTTTTAACTATAGGTAAAATGTCTCAGCTTGTTGAAACAAATAAGTTTGCTGATAATCTTTTGCAGTTGGGTAGAGATAAATATATTTTTACTAGCCCAGAAACCAAAGGTAATGTTAAGTACGACTATAAAATTACAGGTACTAACTCATCATTAGACGGTAAATATACAACAAGAGAAATGGGTATAGCCATTGCAGGCAGACAGTCAGAACTGTTGGATACTTCGCGTTCAGCTAATCGAATGATTCGTCCTTTACAAGAAGGCTATATTGCTTTTATGAAGGCTAAGGGTGTTTCTCAAGCTTCTAAGACTGTACTTAGTCACGTAACCCACCTAAGAAACTATTTGGGCGGTATGCAGTTTGGTTTGGCTAATGGAATCAATCCATTTTTTAATAGATCTGAAACAAAAAGAATTTTAACAAACGCTATTAAGAATCAGGGCGATGCTGGCTTAGATGCGCTGTACGAAAAATATTTAGGGCTTGGCGTAATCAATACTAACGTCAAAGTAAATGAGTTCCGAAAGCTTATGAGGGCTGGCACAGAGCTTGATGGCTCTGCCGATGATTTTTTTGATGGTCTTAGAGGATACGGCATGGCTGGCGAAAAGGCCGCTGATCTTTATAAGTGGGCCGAAAAAAAATATGTGGCTACAGATGATTTTTTTAAAATAAATGCGTTTGAAAAAGAGCTAGATGTTTTAAAGAAAGCTTTTCCAGATGAGCCTATTGAAGTTTTGGAGCGCAAGGCCGCACAAATTATTCAAGATACTATGCCCAACTACGACAAAGTACCTAACGGTGTAAAGGCTTTTAGGTATCTACCGATTGGTAGTTTTGTTTCATTCCCTGCTGAGATTGTAAGAACTTCTGCACACATTGTTAGGCAGGCATCAAAAGAAATTACTTCTGGTAATAGGGTTATTGCCGCAAGAGGACGAGCAAGGCTTGCTGGATTTACAGCATCTATGGGGGGCTTTGAGGGAATAGCTAGTACAGCGGCCTATCTTACAGGAATTACTAACGAAGAAGAAGAAGCTGTTCAAAGAATTTCACACACGCCTTGGTCTAAGGCCACCCGTATTCCATTTAGAGGCCCAGACGGAGACATATTTGTTGCTGATACTCAGTTTATAGATTCTTATAGTGTTTTGAAAGAGCCTGTAAAAGAAGCCTATCACATGATAGCTGATGGTTCACTAAAAGGAAAAGAACTAGATGAGTATTTAGTTGATGCCGCAGGAGCGTTCTTTGAAAAGTCTTTAACACCTTATACAGATGCTTCAATTATTACACAAGCTTTGGCAGATGTTTATGTTGCGGCTAAAAGCGACGATGGGCGTACAGCAGAAGGTAAACAACTTTTCCCTGAAAATGAAACAAGCATTAATAAACTTATAGATGGCGTTTCCCATGTTGCTATGTCAATGATGCCGGGAAGTGTTGATAGCCTATACAGGCTCTTAGTTGATGCAGACGCTACAGGCATTGGTGAAATGTATTTTGATAAGCCACCAAAAGTTAGTGCGGCTACAGGATCAATACGCTACGACAAACGCGCAGAGCTTGCCGCCAATCTTATTGGAATTCGTTTTAGTCGATTAGACCCTAAAGACAAAATGTTTTATGCGTCTAGCGATTTTCAAAATCATGGTCGCGCTGATTTTTCTAAGAGAATAAATTTTGGCGATAAGCCAGAAGATATTTCAAGAGAACAAAAAAGAAACTTGCGGTCAAACTATGACGCCCAGCAAGACCTTTATCTTATGTATGATAGTGTAAAAGAACTAGTTGGTGACGTAGAAGCTCGTAAAGTTATGAAGAGCGCAGGACTGAGTGACCAAGCCATCGCCAGAATCGCAGGAAATAGTTATTATGATATAGACTATGCGCGAACAAGATCTGAAGATTTGTTTACAAAAGTACAGGGACAGCCAGAAAAAATACAACAACTAATTAGAGAGCTAAACGGCGCTCAATATCAGTATCGCAGTACACCTTTAATACCTGTTGATGAGGCAGGAAGAGAGCGTCAAGAGCGTTTACCAAAAGCTAAAGGAGGGCTAGTGTTAAACGTCCCTCAAGCCCCTGTAGAGCCTGACGAGCGCATAGACAAGCTGACAGGAAGGCCCTATATTGAACAGGCCGGTGGAGCCTTTACAGACGAAGAAGAGCGTTCAGGCTTTGCGGGAGGCGGCATCACAAGGCGCTATGCAGTTGCCAAGGGCGGCAAGATCGACAAGAAGAAGATGGCCTGTAACAAGCCTCGACGCACACCAAACCACCCTAAGAAGTCTCATGTTGTCAAAGCCTGCGAAGGCGGTAAAGAAAAGATTATTCGCTTTGGTGAGCAAGGCGCTAAGACTGCTGGCAAACCAAAGTCTGGTGAATCTGCACGTATGAAGGCCAAGCGCAAGAGCTTTAAAGCCCGTCATGCTAGAAACATCAAGCGCGGAAAGATGTCTGCGGCTTATTGGGCTGATAAGGTCAAGTGGTAACGCTCAGTAAGATTGTATGGCACGATGCCTCTGGAGGCTCTAACATGGGCTGGAGAGACATCAACGAACTCAAACAAATCACAGCCGCCATTGCAGTCTCTTGTGGTATGATAATCCATGAGGACGATGACCTGATAATTATATGTCCTCATATGTTGCTTGAGGATGGTAAAGCCATACAGGGCGATGCAGAGATAGCCATCCCAAAGGCTTGGATAATTTCAAACGAAAAACTATTGGCGCTACCGCCGGGAGATTAGGATGCCGTTTTATAAAGATGTAAAAGATTTAGCAGACCGTTCAGGGGTTTTGAGTGTAACTCCAGCAGGCATTGTCGCAAATGTAGTATCAAAAGCTATCACAGGTAAGACGCCTTTACAGCATTTTGCAGGACAGATTACAGGCCCAGCACAAGGCAAAGGTAATGTAGGCCGCAGTAGAAAAGGTGATGTTGTAGCAGAAGGTGGAAGCTTTCGTGATCCACAACAAAAAAATATTATACGTGGCAGAAGCGCCAAAGGTGGGTTAGTATCTTATAAGTCTATTGCGGATATGGAGTCCAAGAGTGGCCGCTAAGAAAAAAACAAAAAGTCGAGTAAATGAAGCAGGAAACTACACTAAGCCAGCGTTACGCAAGCGTCTGTTTGAAAAGATTAAAGCGGGTAGCAAAGGCGGTAAGGCAGGCCAGTGGTCGGCACGTAAAGCTCAGATGCTTGCTAAAGCCTACAAGGAAGCGGGTGGGGGTTATAAATAATGGCACTTAAAAAGTCTCAGCAATCTTTAAAGAACTGGACAAAAGAAGATTGGGGAACTAAGTCTGGTAATCCTTCTACGCAAGGCCCAAAGGCTACAGGTGAACGCTATCTTCCTAAGAGTGCTAGAGAATCTCTAAGCTCTTCTGAGTATGCCGCAACGTCTGCTAAGAAACGTGCTGATACTGCGGCAGGCAAACAGTTTTCTCAACAGCCTAAGAAGATTGCTCAGAAAACTAAGCGCCATAGATCTACTGCAAAGCATGGTGGGCTAATGAAGAACGCTATGCCCAGAGGAAAACCCTGCTAGTCTATAACTTCTATACCAATACGCCTAGCTCTAGACATCACAGGCCGTAGCCTAGCGTCTGGATCTACGTACTTGTTCTCGTCGTGAATCAACGACACATTATATCTAACTCTATTGAGCGCATGAGCAGTGTCTGACCACTCTATGCCGCCTGCCAATACATCTGTATACCACACATCAAAGATCTCATCGCAGTACAATTTAGAATTAGAATGAAACCATCCTTCGTAACCATACGACATTAGATCATCTTTAGTGCCACAGATATCATTCCAGCCATGCCCAAAATCAGGGAAGATATATCCTCTGGCTTTATAGTCTTGATTTTCTGGGCCATGTGCAAGGCCAACACTGTGGCCTAGTTCATGTAGGTCTGTGTAATGAATACAGCGACTCATAGATGTAGGAGGCTTATTCTCTTTAAAGTACGTAGTCACATCTGCAACGCCGCAAGTATCTGGATAAGATGTGCCGTACCCTAAAGTAATATCTACTGGTAGGCCCGTAACCAAAGATTCTAACTGTCGCAAGCTGTGCCAATGTGCAAGATAAAGTTTAGTTAGTTTATATCTTATGTGAACGCCAGATCTTTCATAGACTTTATTATATTTGTCTATGCGATATTCCCACTTGCGCCACTGGGCATGGTCTTCATCCCACTCTTCAAGAATCTCTATAGGTACGTCTATTCCATATTCAGTATGTGATGCGTAAACAAGTACACCTAACTCCCACGTTACAATCCTATCGTCATCTTCCCCATAGTAAATAAGTTCTTGACCGCCTTTTTGTGTATGGCCTTCACAATCAATGCGACTACTACTACCATACCATTTAGGCTCGTCTACAAACTCACAGATAGGTTCTTTTTCTATACGGAATTGTATTTCAGTTCTGCCTAGCGTAAAGATACCATCGCCTGTACGACCATCTCCATAGATCTTCACAGTGCAACAGCCTTCACGCTCTGCATAACCCATAGATATTTTATGGTGTACCATGCCCCAGCTTTCTTCACGGCCCAGCATATCCTTATAATCTACGTTGACTATGGCAGGATCAAACCTGTCTCCAACATCTTTTTCCATTGACAGGTTTAGATAGCGACGATAACCACACCTCCAAGATCTAGGATCTTTTATTGTGTAGCGATTGCCGTCAGCGTCTTCGTAGATAAACCACTCTACCCCCAGATAATCTTTAGAACAACCAGATCTTATTAGGGTGTCGGTATTCGCCATCGGCGCAGACACCAACATAAACGCAAATAGAATGTATTTAAACATTAGAGTATTCTATTGATGGCGTCTATGTCTGTCTCAATCTTTGAGTGCATATCTCCGGTATGTTCTTTAAAGGACTTTATTGCCGCACGAACTAGTATTTGAGTTTCTTCTTCACGAAATACTTTTGCAATATGTTCGTCAGGAAATTCAGTAGCTTCGGTAACAAAAAGCCCTTCTGAATCTATCAGGATGCGGAAGCCTATTATTGTTGCATCCTTCTGAGACATTAGAGTTCGCAAGCACCGCCAACACAAGCTAGTGTTTGCGCTCCTTCAGTGAAGTCATCTGACTCATTAAGATCCCAATCAAAGGCTGTCGGGAAATCTTTTACCATTTCATTATATTCCTCTTCCGTGATCTGCTCATATGGTGCTTGAGCATATGTGTGTTCATCATATGGTAAGAAACTAATACCAGAAACTGTATCAAAGTTATTGTAAACCCAATTACCAATCTCAAGGAAGTCAGAGTCCCGATAGTACACAGTAATACTAGGCTTGTGTTCACACCAATGTTCTTGGTATGCGGCCCATAGTTCTAACTGTTCCATACCAGACTGCTCAGAAGCGAACACAGCGCCCTCTGGAGCCTTCTTAGGGAAGGAGAATACCTTAGTACTAGGTGAGAAGTTATCCATCTCACAGGGTACTCCAGCGTCTTCTAAGACCGCACATAATGGGTCACGCATATCAGCCCTAACCCTCCGAATATAATAAGGAGCATAGCGTCCGTGGATTCCTGATGCTGAATCTACTAGTTGTGACACCGTACCACTAGGCTTAACACAAGTAATAGCCGCACTCTGAGGAATACCTAAGCGTTCTGCCCAGATCTTATTAGTCTCGACGGCCTCTTCACGCAGAGTCGTAAGAAGCTTATCAAGGTTCTTGTTCTCTAGCGTGAGTAGTGGGTTGTCAAGAATACCTGTCAGGCTCACGCCCAACAAAGATTCTTCTTCTGTATTAGTTTTCCAAATACCTCTCAGGTAGCGGAAGTCCGTGAGCGTGGCTTGGAGAGTACCCAAGATAGTCGCAATTCGTACTTTTCTCCGAAGAGTGTTAAGTGTATCTTTCGGTCTGACGACAACTTCTGAAAGGTTGCAGAATTGATTTGGTCTAAGGATGATTTCACTGCATGGGTTCGTTCCGAAATCTCTGTCACTATCTCGTCTACCGTTTCTTGAAGCTTGTTTTTTACTAGCCGCACGGCTGAATATTCCTCGTTCTCCACTTTGTGATTCATGTAAGCTACTCCATTCGTTAGAAAATAAATTAAAAGAAGGCTTGCTAGTATAGCAGGCACTGTTATTTGCAAGGCCACGCTGTGGTTCTGTATTGTACCAAGCACCGTGCTTTGCTTGACGGATATCATCATCCGATAAATCAGAGAGGCTGATAAGCGCAGAGCGCCTAACCCCACCTACAACAACTATTTGAGCGATTTTACAGCAAAGATCGTGGCATTCAAGGGGCGTAAGCTTTCGTCCAGCCGCTCCTTTAAATAATCTAACTGCAAATTTGAAGAGTTCAACAAGAGGTTCTGGGCCACTTGCTCGACCTCCAAAAGTTTTAAGGCTGGAACCCGCAGGTCGAACTCTAGATGTATCCCATTCTGGTATTTGACCTGAATACAGCAACGAAACCAATTCCCTAAACGATTTCGCCCATCCAATTTTTGAATCTGGTATATGTATGACTGTATCTGTTGCATGGAAATCCTCTGCAATCTCTGGAAGCTTAGAAACATATTGCTCTTCAACACTAAAGCCAACGCCTGTGCCGCACATAAGTACATACATCATTTCGTCAAAGGCGCGAGGACTGTCGATAGCAATATAACTACAATTGAATCCTGCTACGTTGTCACGATCCAAAGCTTCTCCAGCGGTCATCAAAGCTCGCATGGATGGCATGACTTCTAAACCATGAATAGCTTTGTAGATTTCTTTTTGCTCGTCTACGTCTAGCTTATCGCCCCAATATTTTACATAACGATCTACTGTTTCTTCCCATGTCTCCCGCCGCTCTTCGCTTGGAAGGTATCGAGCATAACGACTCTTGTGAATATAAGACTCATACGAACCAAGTTCATTTGTTTCAAAGGTACTCATTCTTAACCTCAGTTATCAAGTGGTAGGTTGGTGTGCATTTCTTTTGCAAAGTCATAGGCTTCATCGGCTGTAGGAAAAATCATTTTCTTACTGGCCCAATCGCCGTCTTCAGTGCGCCCTGAAAGCTCTACCATAAAGCCGTTGGAATAGCGGTAAACTTCAATGCGCTCATTAATCTTTGCAATGTTTGTTTCAGTCATAGTGATTCTCCTCATTATGTTATCACGTTCTTCATCAGTGTAGTTACTCCAGAAAACAATTTCTGATATTGTTCTATGACAGCCAACACAGATATCATTTTCAGTTTTACATATGGCTATGCACGGCGATCTCATTCCAACTCTTCAATGTCGTTCAGGTCATTTATGTTTAGCTTATATTTGTTGCGCTTTTTTATTGGCTTGTACTTTTCGTCGGGCCGCTCTTCATATTTTTTTCTTTTGTGGCGGCTAAACTTTTCTAAACGCTCGCGCTTGCGATCATTCATCATCACCTATGCTCCCCCTCTTTGAAACATCTATCCAATCTTCTGGGATACTGTCTTCAGAAAACCATCTAAATCCTTTAGAAGAGGCCCACTCAGCGTGGTTTCTTTTTGTGCCGTCCTTCCTACGTTTGGCCTGTGGCATAGGTGCATTGGGATCAGCAAATAAAAATACTAGTTCGATATCTTCTGGTAAAGCCTTAGCAATCCACACATACTTGTTGTACTCATTATGATCCCAGAAGCGCCCCTTCGCTTCAAGATATATTTTCTTCCCGCCTATTTCACGAATGAAATCTGGATGATAAGTATGTTCAACAATATAAGCGGCTTGTTCCGAATGAATCTTCCATTCGTTTAGGATGCCTGAGTGTAACTCATACTCCCAATTAGAATCGTAGCCACGAATAGGTGCTTTGTCAGTAGGCCGCTTAACGCGAGCCTTCCTGTATCCTTTTTTTATTTTAGGTTTCAATGTACTGTGGGTATTCCTTCAAAGTGAATCTTCAATATAGCATACAACTCAAACAAAAGATCATCGTCTATTGTTTCTTCATCTGCTAACTGTTTAGCGCAGAAAAATATTAACGCCTCAAGAGTAGTAGCTTTCATTTTAGGTCAGCGGCAGTGTAGCTGTCAATAGGCTTGTCTGTATTCTTATTATAAAAATACTTTAATCTATTTCTTGTCCACTTTTCTGTGAAAGCAGAGTTAAAAAACTGTTTGTCCTTGAAATAGTGGGACGTTTGGTTAAGGTACTGTTTATAGTTTTTTAAGTTTATCTTTTCTGCTTCTTCTTCTGGCATGATGCTCTGCAACCACTCAACAGAAATAACTTTTACCTGACGATTGATCTTCTTCATTGTCTTCTGGTTCATGTTATTTCCTCTACTCTTGGTGCAACCTCAACGTGCGTAAAGTAAGCAGGCCCATTAGCATACTTAAATGTTCGTAAGCCTTGACCGTTATTAGAATCTTTATAGCATTCAAACTTATAAGGACAGTAATTACAGTTGCGGTTCAGCTTCATGTTGCCTTTCTTACCTTCTGGTACAGACTCATAGCATCTTTCTGGAGGTGTAGCCAGCTTCAATGCTTTGCGTGTGCGTTGTATCTGAGAGGTTATACTAGGCTTGTCAAGCTCTTCTGGGCGATATAAGCATAGCTCACCGCTCTCTTTATTAATGACAAGGAAACCCCCTTCAGAGGACTTCTCAGCCTCTTCGTAGCCAGCAAGCTGGGACATATAACCAAAGGGATCATCTTCACGCAGACGGCCCTCACGAAACTTATTGAAGGCTATCTTAGAAGCAGTTTTTACATCGACTACTTCGCCATCTATCTTACAATCAATGTGTCCTTTGATGCCGCGAACATCGACCTCCTTCTGCTCGTCAGTAACTTTATGGCCTGCGGCCCTGACAAGCATAAGAAGAATCTCTTCTAGGATATGTCCGTACAAGAACTTGATTTGTGTGGAAGGCATTGGGCCTGAAGATTCAGCAGGCATATTCTGCTCATACCAAAGCTGTCTAGCAGGGCGACCAATATTAGACATACGCAGAGTAAACTCTGAGTTCCTTTCGGATGGTCTAGCCCAAGCCAAGATGGAATCTTTCATACGAGCTAGAGTAAAGTCTAGATCTTCTTCTGATAAATTAAATTCACGGCCTTCGGATAAAGCTGAAAGCTGTCCATATATATCGTCAATTAGTGTGTCAAGTTTCATTTACGATGCCTTACGAAGCGACACTTCCGTGTCTTTGAATTGTAGTGTAGATATTGTACACCAAGTTCTTTCTGAAGTGCAGTCTTTGCAGAGAGCCTGCCGTCTTTATAAGACTTTACATCTATCAAAGTGATTTCGCCTTCTGGGTTCATGGCAACAATGTCCACTGGCCCTGTGCATCCGCAGTTCTTGAACACATGATAGCCATTATCCCATAGCCATGTGATGGCGTAATGTTCTGCTAAATCACCGATTCTGTTAGGCTCGTGAGCTTGTTTCATATAGGAAGTCCTCCAAAGACTGTAGGTTGATCTGCTCTACTGCATGAAGCTCGCCCCAGCCTAAATTAGTGATTGTATTAACATTAAGAATATCTTCTTTTTTACAAAAGCCTGCACATCTGTATTCTGGAAAAGAGCCTATCATTAACATATAATAATCACAAGACTTTTCTTTTTTATGCGTTGCCGCTATAAGTTTACCAGACTGATACTTTGTTGCCTTTACATCTATCGTAATATTATTAATTTTTAAATCGTGATCGGGTACTTTTTCTATCTGGAGATCAGGCCAAAGATTCAACAGCTTTGCGGCAACCATCTCAGAGCCAACGCCCTCCAAGTCGGTACTGTAGTTGGATTGAGGCCCTTTTTTATTATCGACAATGCCTCTTTCTCTTGCTTTTTTATATCTAGCCTTTGCTAAATAGGTTGCTATTTTTTGTTCAGTTTCAGTGAGTTTCACTCCAGTTATCTCCTATCTTGTACTCTCCGTCAAGCTCACAGAAAAGCTCAAGCTCTTCCCCCGTTCTACGAATAGCATCTACACCTAACTGACCCACACAATCAGATTGTTTTTCTATAGCTTCTATCTGCCATTCATCATGGACGTTGCAGACAAAGTGTGCGTCAAGAGTATTAAGTTTTATGTCGCGGTGTAAGTTTATCATAGCGTGTTTCATAACGATAGCCCCTGCGCTCTGAAGCAATGTGTTAAGTGCGGCGTGTTCAGATCGAACATATAGCTTGCGACCATCAAGGCCCTTTAAGAAACCTTTTGAAGCCGCTCGTCCAACTGCGTCTTTAAGATGTTTAAATGCAGGGAGATTATCGAAGAAACGCTTTCTAAGTTTCGCACCATCGCGTTTGTTTCCTCCAACCACACTGCCAAGTTTTTCATCTCCTGCTCCGTATAAGAGTGCATAGATAAATGTCTTTGCCTGATTTCTTGATTCAAGCCCTGCAAGTCTTTGGTTAGTTGAGTGTATGTCTCCGTGCAGTATTTCATTTTTGAAGTCCTCGTCCTTCATATAGTGTGCAAGCATTCGTAACTCAAGGCCGCTAGCATCAATACCAATCAGCTTGTAGCCTTCTGGTACAGTCCAACAGGCTCGACACTCTTTACCATAGGGTGCAGAAACACTAGGAACCTGTGCCATATTAGGGCTGTTGTGTGTCATGCGGCCTGTGATAGTACCATTAGGATTTACAAAGCCGCGTACACGCTCATCTTCATGGGCCGCTTTGAGCCAAGAAGACACCTGTGCTATACGCTTTTGTAATAGAAGATATTCTGCAATAAGCTTTGCTTCAGGTATATCTGTGATCTTGCTGAGTGTAGATTCATCTACGATTGGCTGGCCCGTAGGAGTAAACTTCTTTGGCTCCCATCCAAAGTCAATTAGATATTCACCAATCTGTTTGCGTGATCCAAGATTGAAAGGAACTTCCTCAATCCGTACAGCTTTGCGCTTGGTTGCAAGCTCTTCATATTCTTCTTGTGTCAGTCGGCTTTTCTTTTCTGAGCCTTGGATAAGGCCCATCTTAGAAAGCGCACCTGTCTTGGTGAAGTGTGGTAGAAGAATAGTTTTTAGTTGTTTAGGTCTGAAGGTCTTTTGAACTTCACGCTCTACTTCTTTTAGGCGATCAGTCAGTTCAGCTTCAAGGATTGTAGCCGCACGAATATCTAATAAGAATCCATGATCCCTCTGTTCTGCAATAATCTTTAGGGTGTCATGCTCTATCGTTACCGACTGTCGGCTGAAGCCACGAGACTCAACCTTTAAACTATTAAACATCTTTGCATTGAGGACAGCATCATTGCGGCAATAGTTCAACATCTCTGGGGTATACTCCCCAAATTCTGTATGATCTATTTTCTGTAGACCAATACGATATCCCCAAGACTCAAGACTATGTCCTCCTTCTCTAGTGGGATTAAATAGGCGAGAGAGTACAAGAGTATCTACAATCGCTCGCCCTTCTGATAGGTCTATGTTGTGTATCTTCTTGATAGCTGGAAGATCATAGCCAATAATATTATGGCCTATCAGCTTTTCAGCACTTGTAAGAAATGCAAGACCATTGACAATCTCAGTAGGCCCAAAGGTTTTGGTTTCACCAGAGTCAGGATCAACTGCGGCAATACACCAAATCTTTGTAGGCTCTAGACTGTCAGCCTCAATATCAAAGACTATTGATTTCATAATTCAATCTCATTTTGATCTTCTTCTTCCATTGCAATCTCGCTGAGTCTACCAGTATCTTTGTCATAAAACAAATGCGTGGCTATCCCTGTGTCTCCTGTGTAACGAGACTTGAGGACACGTACTCTAGTAGTACTAGCTTCAATAGGATCTTCGGCTTGCTGGTTGCGCTCCAAAGATATCACTGAATCAGATAGCTGTGCAATACTTTGCGATCCTCTCATATGACTAAGGTTTACTTCTATACCATTCTCGTGACCGCGATTACCATCAACCCTGCGGAGGTGCGATACAAGGATTAGACCTACCCCTGTCTCTTCAACGAGCGTTCTGAAGTTGTGCATGATAGCATCTATATTACGGCGCTCGTCGCCATCAGTGGTCATAGAGAGTAGCATATGCAAGTGGTCAAAGATAATCCACTTACACTCAAGGCCCATCGCCATGAAGCGTAGCTTACTAAAGACGCTATCAACATCATTCATTCCAAGGTGGGCATGGATATAAACTCTATTCTCGTTGTTGCCACCATAAAGAACATTGAAGAAATTATCTATCTCTTCTTCGCTGTACTTAACTCTGACGCTATCAATGTGTAGGCGATCATTAGCTTCAATAGAAAGGATGCCATCGACTGTGCGCCTCCAATCTTCTTCAAGAGCTATTACACCAACACGATCATTAGTATTAGTAATCAACCAGTGCTGAAGCTCTCGCGTCACACTAGACTTACCAAGACCTGTACCGCCCGTCAAAGTAATTAGTTCTTTCTGTCTTAGTCCTTCAAGCTTATTGTTAAGGCCATGCCAAGGATAAGGTATTGATTCTTTCTTTTCACGCTTCTTGTAGTTCTCACGCTCTTCACTGACGTTTAAAATTCCAGACGGCGTATAAAGTTTTGCACCCCACCACGCAGTAACGTAAGCTTTGTGGTGACCCAACTTGAGCATTTCATTAGGATCTTTGAATTCCACAGGGAGTGAAAGTATCTTAGCCTTCCCCGGCTTGATGATACGCGCCACTTTCTTTGCGGCTTCTCTTCCGGGCTTGTCGTTGTCGAAAGAAATAACCACCGTATCAAACGATTCAAGGAATTCAAGATTTTCTTGAACGTCTTTGACTGCACCCTGCGCTCCATTCTTAATAGATACAACCGGCCATTTACTCCCCAGAAGTTCGTATGCCGCCATAGCATCACATTCACCTTCAGTGATCGTAATATATTTGCCACCCGTCTGTGCAATTTGCTGACCAAAAAGGCCAGTTCCTTTGGGTGAGCCTGTCCAAGTAAATGTTTTATTTTCTCTACGAATTTTAGTAGCGACTTCTTCATTGTTTATGTACGCAGGATAGTGGTGTTCGATGATCTTGCCCGACTCGTCTTTGACTGATCGGACGCCATATTTTTTTGCAGTCTCTAGCGAGATTAAACGATCTGTTAGTGCATGATAAAAGGTTTGGTTTTGAGAGAAGGGTGCGTTGTCATTAGTTCTTTTGAAGCTATTGAAGTCTGCCACATTGCCTCCCATTGCAGATTCATAATCTTTAAAAAAGGTTCCGCAACTAAAGCACTTTGCAGAACCGTTTTCGTTTACGGAGACAGGATCACTGCCCCCGCAATTTGGACAAGGTTTTTGATAGGCCACAAAGTCGCCCATGTTTATTCCTCCGTTTCATTGTCCTCGACAATAGCAAGATCTTCTAAATACTCTTGCATCTTCTGGTGCAATGCGACTGCCGCCGCTTGAGCAATAGTAAGATCAGCTTGAAAATTATCTATGCGCTTTTGGACAGTGGCTAAGAGTTGGAATGTTGCCTGACCTTCGCCAGACAACAACTCAACATCATAGGTTTTATCCTCGTGTGTATACCTCCACATTAGAACTCATCTCCATCATCGTCCTCAACATCGAACTCAGCGCCATCAGGACTAGCATACTCTACAAGATCTAAGACTTGCATAGCCTGAAAGTCGAGGCCCTTATATTGAGTACCGTTCCAAGTAGTCTCCCACTCTTTGTACTGCACCTTAACCTTTGAACCATTACCAACAGCTACGTTCATCGGTTGCTTGTGCTTGTCTAAAAGCTTTGGTGCTGAACGAATCATGCCGTTTGGCCCATTAACTTTACGCTTGATAAGAAGTGCTGGGCCTTCTTCCATATCCTTGACGGTGAAACCACGCGACCTAAAGTCATTAGCAATTTCTTCATCAACAACAAGGTTCACAGTGTACACCGGAGTATAGGTTGTATTCGGTGTAGTAACTGAAGCCCAATATGCAACGCCTTCAACAAGTGCCATAAATAAATCTCCTAAGATTTGTTAAATAGAAAGGTGATATAACGCGGTATACAACTACAAACATAATCTTCAGTCAAAGTAACTCCCTCCTTTTTTGACGTAAGATTAATCCAACTGAGCATATTCTTCATCGCCTCTGGTGATGGCAAGCCAGTACCAAGGCCCATCACAAAAGCACGGCAAAGAGCATCCTCAACATTAAAGACTTCATCATCCATTAATCATAATCTCCTGTAAGGATTGTCATCTTTACAAGATCTAATAAGAGATTAAACTTCTCCATCTCTACATCAGATACTACTCTTAAATCTTCTCCTGTATCAACAATAAGAATAAAAGGATATTTAATTTCGCCATCATTAGATTGATCCTTTAGCTTTGTAAGACCTTCTAAAACTTTATCATTAAGAGACTTAGATTTGTCTTTATTAAAATTACCTTGTATTACTTTCAACGATCACCTCCTGATCCTTGAATCACTCCACGCTCTGCACGACTCTGAAGCTTGGACAGATTATACTTGGCAACTTCAGAAAAGTCAACCCCATTATCTCTTAAAAGCATTGCAAGATTCCAGAGTACATCACCAGCCTCTGAAATTATATCATGCTTATCTATTTGTTTGTTATCTCCACGCAACATAGGCTTGATAAAAAGATCAGATAGTTCTGCTGACTCTACCATCAAAGATGCGATAGGATAAAACTTATCTTTATATAAAGCTGTTGTTCCTGCTCGTGCTTGATACTCATCGAATGTCATGTTAAACTCCAAATATATTCAATCACTCTCTAGCTCCTTTATTAACCAGCCTAAATAGACCTGTGCTTTTTTAAGATCTTCTGCGCCATTCTTGTATTCATACCTCCAAAGGTATTTCAAGCAGTTGCCCTTGAGATATCCTTTGAATTCTTGTGGGTGCATTGAAGCTCTAATAGCTTGTATGGCTTCAATGGCCCCCTTGTTATAATGATCTGGTTTATTTACTACATCATGTTTATCTTCTGGGTGATAAAGTTTGCCATAGACCGTGTTGCTCTTGGATACACGATCCCATTCTGCTGGGGGTACATTATCAATACTCATAGATATCCTCCGTCTTTGAGATACTGCCCGATTATAATACCAATAGAAAAGAAAGTCACGATAACTAATGCACTTAAATACTCAGGAGATGCTTTTATCAGCAACCAAGTTCTTTTCAACATAAAACCTCCATAGTTTTTCAATGGGATCTAAGCTGTCTGCGTTCATCACAAACCTTTCTCCATAGCCAAAGTCTTTTTTGTAAGCTTTTTCAAAGAAAGTTTTTCTGCCGATACAGCCATGTAGTTTTAAGATTTCAGGGTCATCAGTTGCGCCATAAAGAACTGCAACTTTAGCCGCAAAAGATTTTTCAGTGTCGAAGATTAAAGGGCCATCAGTGTGCGAGCTACACTTAACATCTACTGATGTTTCCCCTAGCCAAAAATCTATACCTCCATCAGATAAAACATTTACAACGGGCAGGGGTAAATTAAATAAACGAGCAAACAAAAACTCTGCCTTGAAAGCGAGTATATTATTTTTAGTTCTCGTGTCCATACCTTTTTTGTCCGTCATTCTTGGGACAATACCCTGCATTTCACAAAGCCTAACAGTATCCTGTCCCATCAGAATAGAGTCGTGGTGATCTTTGGCGGTTAGTTTGAAATACATCCTGCCCCCTTTGTCCACCGCATGGGCCTCCCTTTTTGTAGCCAATCAAAGAACTTAAACTCATAATATTTATTGTATGCTGTCACAGTATTAGTATCTTTAAACTCATCTGGCATACACTGAGGTGGGTCAATAAACCCAGAGCTTTCAATGTTTTGTGGAGCCTTGCTCGTAAAGAACTTTAACTTATCCCAGCTTTTATGGTTGTGCTTGAAGCGCCTTTCAAACTCTAGGCTGAGTGCTTCAAAGTGTTCGTATAACCATTCGTAATGTTCTTTACTTTGTCTAGCCCACACAGTGCTAGGATGGTTGACATGGGCCGCAAGATAAAACTTATCGTCGTGGTTATCCAGCACCCAGCGTTTAGCTTTACGGCCTGACTCAGTGCGGCCTTCGACAAGATTACCATCAAGATATCGGTGTGCCGTAGATAATATTTGTGCAGTCTCTAGTGGCATCTTGACAACGTGTTGGTCGCATAAACTTTCTGCGGCCTTGCGTGGACATTTACTGCGATAAAAGATATTCATTCTCAACCTCTTGTATACAATTAAACCATTGTTTAACATCGTAATAATTAGCTACCCAATCCCAACCACACTCTCCAAAAAGATCATTAGCTGATTCATAAGCGGCTTCCCAATCCCCATGATCGCCTATGTTGGCGAGCTTTCCTTCAGTCAACACAAAGTATTGTCTGTAAATACTCATATTAATCTCCATGATCTGACCAATGGTAATCAGCTTCGTCTATGTAATCACGAACAAGATCAAACATATAATCAATGTTGACCCAGCTAGTGATGTCAACTCCGTGCGATTTAACTGAAACAATTTCAACTAAGTTCTCCTCGTCACCATGATTTAAAAATTCTATTTGAACATCCGTTGTCATCCAAGGGCAGTCAAGCTCTGCTTCCATGACTTGATTGCCATACATACTAGCTGTTCCCATAGAGTCACCTATCCCCTTTCAAATAATATTTAAGAAGCAATTTCATTAATGCCATTTTCATTTCTTCTGGCTGTCTTGTCAAAACATATGTGCCGTCCTCGCGTCTGGTCACAAAATGATCGACAAACAAAGCCACATCACTGCCCATGAAACATCTCCTGATATTCAATCATACATTCAATTATATTTATGGCTTCTGTTTGTGCTTGCGCTTTGCCTTCAAAGTATCCGACAATATTTGCATCCTCACCAAACATTCTTTTATACTTTCTAGCGCCCATCAGAGAGTCAGCTTTAGAACCTCTGATATGTTTTCGCCAGTGGTGCATTAGTTCTATAGTATTCATAACCATAATAATCTCCTAAGAATGTGTGTAACCATCCGACTCTATAACTAACCACATACCATTCCACCGTACACAAACGGCACCTTCCCCCATAAATACTTCTTGAACACCACGCCTGAATTTTAAATAGCTTTCGTTTTCATTCCAGAACATCCACTTTCTTTTGAGTGATTCTTGCTGGGGTTTGGTAAGTCTCATGGCAATCTCCTAAAATAAAAACAACGCATAGTTACTACACTTCTTTAGCTCACCGTTCAATCCAATATAGATTGGCAACGAGCTACCCATATTAATCTTCATTTCTTTTTTATTCTTAGCGACCAGATACTCAACACTTTCGTCGGCTTTGAAATCTTTTAATCTTTTAACGTGTCGCCAAATAACCATACCGCCGCTGTTGTTTTTATAGGGGGTTACATAATACATATTACTTTCCTCTGTGGTTGTTGATCCATTCTTCAACGGTGTCGCTAGACTTTGCGGCATCGTCCCAGAATTTATTTAAGTCTTGCATAGACCATTCGCTTTGTTCTTTATGTAAGCAATCAAGAATAAAAGAACAATAGTCCTCGTCATTCATTGCTGACCTGACTAGCCTATGGGTATTAATTATTTTTTCTTGTCGCTGTTTCATACACTCACCAAACAAAAAGCGCCCCGAAGGACGCTATAGTTTTTAGTAGTAGCCTTCACGCACTCTATGAAGGACATTGAAGATCTCTGATGCAGAGAAGTTTAATTCTTTTAGCTCTTGCGCTAGTCCACTGTAATCTGGATTAGGCTTGAGATAAATATGAAACTGAACCAGAGATTCAACATCAACATTATCAGGCCGCGATACGGAATACATCAGAGTTCACCACACGGCGTACAACATCTTGCCGCTTAGTATTAACGGATGCGATATTGGCTTCTGATTTCTTTGTTGGTGCTGGAGCATGAGTAGACCAATCAGTTAATGTATTATATACAGCCCACTGATTCTGACCTAGCTTCTGAGAATACTCACCCCAAGCCTTGGCAAGATAAGTTAATGCGCTATTGAATCGCGGTAACTTATCAAACACTGCTGACCATGACACACCGCTCTCATGCACTGCGGCCTGTACAAGATCTAAACAGTTGGCGGCTTCAGCAAATACATACATAGCTTGCTTATCAGTAACAGATGTATTGAACATCTCTCGCCACAAGTCTCGCTCCCTGTCGAACACCTCAAGACACCGGACTATAACACGAGAAGCATGGTTGATGTCAAGGTTGATAGTATGACGCGCCTTGAAGATAGCCGCAGTACCATTAACAAAAACTTGCCCGTTCAAACAAGCCGCCTGTCTTGCCCCAGCCGACATAATAAACGGGAAGCTACTATCAAAGGATGTAGTACCAAGTAGCTCCAGTGTGGCTGTATCGCCGTCTGGCGTAGTATAATTATGATTAGGTAGTGTATACCGCACGAAGGTTCTAGACCCGCTGTGGCTCGTTGCAATAGTCTCAGTAATGCCTTCAGTATTGAGGGCGCTTCGCATAATAATTGCACGTTGTGCATCAATCAAAGTCTTTGGCGCTACCGGCTTATACTTTTGACCGTGAACACCAAGCTCTTGCATAGTATCTGTACGCACGACAGCAACCTTAGAAGAATGATGCCACTCACCGGCCTCATTAAAATACATCAACGGTACACTTGCCACATCAAAACCAGCATCACCATAATCTTTTTCAAAAAGACTAGTCGGACGAGTAGCAAAAATAGGCGTTACATTATTCATGGTTTTCTCCAAGTAGTTTAAGTTTTACCGCATCAAATAGTCGTAATGAACTTTAGAAACTTCAAAGCCATCAGACCACTTTGGACTCTTAGTAGATAAATAGTTACACCAAGTATCCCAAAGATTTTCAGTACCTATATTGTGACATATAGATATATACTTGTTTATCTTTTCATCTCTTTTATCTTGAGACTTCAAAGATTTTGGTAGCTTTAAAATCTTTTCATCAATACCATACAGCCTAATATTATGAAGGTCAATACAACCTACTAAGCCTGCTGATAATTGACAAACAAAACCAGCCTTCACCATACCAAGACCGTCAACACGAAGAAAGATTTTCATAAGTGAATATGCTTTTTCGGTATCGGATTTACTTGAGTTTATAACTGCAAGATATTGATTGTGGATGAAGTCCTTACGTTTAGTTATATATTCATAGGCTCTCCGCTTGTTACCCCAAAGGAATTTAGAATTAATCCCATGTTGTTTAACATCAGCCATCTGATCTCCGACAGCTATCCAAGGTTGTTGAATGCTCAAGACCACCATAGTAATTACATTAACTAGATTATCACTAGATTCTTTTGCGTAATCTTGGATCGCTTTTGCATGAACAGAATACATATTTACCTCTCAGTGTTGAAATCCAAGGGCGATAAACGCCCCTGTATTAAATCTAACTCTTTAGCAGACAGCCGCGACATAGCTTCACCGGCTGATAGTCTACCCTTTTGCCAAGCATCCATCTCCTCTAATGTTACTGGCAGTTTAATTACTACAGGATGATCGTCCGTAAGGCAAGCACTAAATATAAAATTAGTATGCGACATTCTTCAGAGCCTCCTCATCAGTCTTAGTGGCTTCTTTAAGTTCGGCCTCAAGATCTTTAATTCTATCGCGCAGATTAGAGATCGTAAGACCTTGCTCATCTATCAATCCAGTAATAGATTTCGTATAGATATCTATAATCTGTGTGGTGGTTAGCGATGTAATGAAATAGTTTGTAAGGTCTAGCCCATTCTCAAAACACCAATCAACAATTTCTTCTTTGGTGTAGTTATTGAGTTCAGCAGTCTCAATAACATCTTCAAGGCTGTCAAACTCTATATCATAGTCGCCATCGTAATCAGCGATATCTACTTCAGTTTCTACACGGAACCAACCAGTTGCACGAGGCATAATATATCTCCTTAGTTTAGTGGGTGCCAGCATTGGGTTAGATAGGGGCTGGCTAACCTATTTGCTGGGTTATTAACCCCAGCGTACTGGCCTAGCTACTGTTTTCACTATCCAGCTTCTCAGCGACCCAACAGCCGCCGCTTAATACGGAAGGATCTTTAAAGCCCTTTCACCTTGTTCAAGGGCTTTAAAGTCCTGAAGTATTTAACGTATAACAACTTCAATTATTTCGGGAGACAAATCAATGTCAGCATCCCAACAATCTAGGGCCTTTAATTTATCTTTAAATTCTATAAGCTTCTCCCGGCACTTTATAGATTCTTCCTCGCCGTCAGCAAACTTAGTATGAAAAGCTATACGGCGCTCAATAGAATTACAATCCCAACTGCTACGATAATCATCACCATTATCACCATAACGTAAACAAAATTCTATATGACCTTTATAGAATTTTTGATGGGGCCTTTGTACTATCCAAACATCAACAACCTCACCACTATAAACCTCCAAAGTAAACAAATAGTTTTCTTCGGGATGGTGACACTCGTTTGCATATTTCATTTAACTATCTCCACATCTGATTCGGTTTCGATCACGACCCTTGCACCACAAGATAATATAGGCTTACCGTTACCACTGTACCGTAAAACTGAAGGGCCATTGATACTGACCTCGTGACAATAAATATTTGATTTGCCTCGCTTTATAGTAATAACAGGCTCATTCGTACCATGTGTTTTATTAAAACGAATCTTGTGCTGATTAACGTGGATATAAGTTTTCATAATACTATTCTCCTAACAGTAAGGGCCTTCGGTTCTCCAATTATCCTTGCCAGTATCTTCAGGATAATCTTCAATAATTTTAGCTGACTCGTGAACCATCTTTGCAATATAGGAAGTCTTAGGATCTAAGTTTTTCGCTCCCAAGTACGCCCCGTATATTTAGTTATTCTTGTTTCTTCAACCTCCCAGCCAGATACAACTTCAGCAAGGTCTAACACCTCATCATCTGTAAGATGTCCAAGAACATCATTAGTTACAGGGGTGTCATAAGCTATATCACCATCGGGATCAATTAAAGCTACTTCCCATAGCCCGTCATCACCCCCATAACTTCTACAAGTATATTTATTTGGCTCATGGTTTATAACACGCTCACGCCAATCAATATCATTTAATGTTCGGGATGGATTAAGTATTACTGATAGCATCCAGCCATTGTCGCAGACATATAATTTTCTTATGCCTGAATCAGTATTAAAAACTTCAAGTTTAAATTTATCCATTACTCATCTCCCATTTTGTCCCAGCAAGTATTACAAAGATAAAAATTATTTGAATGCCCCATAATAATTTCGCGCTGACTAGGTGATAAGTCAGGCCAAACATTCTGAACCAACTGATTATTATGGAAATAATTCCGGTAATCGTCGGCATAAACCTCAATAGAATTAGACGTAGGACAAGCGTGGCATTTAGCACTAATGGTCAGTAACATAATATTATTCCTCATCATCATCACAACAATTTTTCAGTTCAAGTAAACAGTCAATCGCTTCAAATAATTTAACTTCATCAATAGGATTTATTGTACTATCAATAACTTGGTCGATGTTTCTTAACGCAACATCAAGACGATTCCTAATAAAATCTATAACATCTTGTCTGGACATTTCATCACCACTCATGCGCTTTCCTCAGTTCAGAGATCTTTAAAGCCCTTTCATTCTTCAAGGGCTTTAAAGACTCTGGATTGTATAAACTAAATAGCAATAAGCACTACAGCAACGACAGTAAAGATATAACAGCCTGCAAAAATCATCAGCCTAGATTCTTTATACTTTGCTTCAGCGTGTGTCATCTTCATAGCTCCTTTGGAGTGTTGGGTTGAACGAGAACTTTGAATCCTAAATTTTTAATTACACTTATTACATAAGGCGTTAGAGTTTTAGTGTTTGCAATATCTGCAAAGTCTTGAGCCTTGGGACAAACGGGATAGATATACTCTACCCCGTAGTTATTTTTAATCTTGACAGTAATACTATTCACTGATCTTCCTCCGCATATTTTCTATATCGCTCGACATGGGCCTTGAATTGCTCATCGTCCATAAAGCCCGTAATAGTTAATATATCTATATTCTGATAACGTGGGCTGTTTTGGATGCGCTCTAATTCTTTCCACTCTGGTGAGCTGTATCGTGTGTTCATAATATTATGCCTCCCAGCATTCTAAAATTTGTTTGGCCTCTTGTTCGGTAGCCATATACTCTGTATATCTATCATAAGGTTGAGGAAGCCATTCGTTACCCATCCATTCTAGGCACCAGCTTCCAATATAATAAGCGCACGTTTTACATATTATTGGGTCGCTGATTACTAGCTGACCTTCGGTGGGATTAGTAATAGCGTCTGCAAGCGCCAATAAATTATCCTGATCCTGCTTGTGTACGATGCTCATAGTATTTATCCTGTGTGTGATGGGGGAAGAAAAGCCCCAGCCAAAGGCCGGGGCGGTCTAGTGTTACTCGCTGTCAGGCTCTTCCGTGATGTACGCCATGATTACATCGAGCTTGGCATCTAGCGTAGCTAAACGCTTGGTGTGATCCTCAGTGGCTTGTTCGAGTCTATAGACTCTGCCAGTGATTTTCTCGAAGTGATCCTTGAAGTCGCCAAGTGGCATCTCCGATGGCTTTGGAGCCGCCTTAGTTTTAGCGGGTGCTTTCGCCTTGGGCTTGGGTGTTGCCTTGGGCTTTGGAGCCGCCTTAGCTTTAGCCGTAGGTTTTTTGTCCGTCACCATTTTGACGAACTTGGCTGGCACTTTAGTGCTGGCGAGGAAGGTGCTGACATCACCCATAGTAATATACGTTTCGTCGTGTTCCGCTTGCCAACGCTGGAGTGCGGCGGGAAAACGCTTGGTCAAGCCGTAGACCTCCGAAGGAGTTTGGCCGATGATAGAGGCGAAGTGACCGCCTAGCTTGTAAAGCTGTCTGACCGATGCTTTAGCAGTGGTGTCGAACTGGATGGCTGAATTGCTCATATGTATCTCCGTGGGGCTTTGCCCTGTGAAAGTGAATTGTCGCTAGGCTGTCTCGCCATAGCCATTCCATTAAGGGCATGAATCGCTGAAATTGTCAACTGCTGTCCCTTGCATTATGCGGTTGTGACAGAGTGTGTGACGCGATCTTGCGTGGGCTTAGGAGATTCTTCGGAGAGTCAAATAATACTGTAAGTATTTTTTGGTAGGTCTTTGAAATCTCTAGAGTTCTTTTAGAACTCTAAAAATTTTTAAAGATTTTGGAGGCTTCTAGTTTCGTAAACTAGAAAATCTCTGGAGGGGGCTTCTGAAAAATCTTTAAAGATTTTTTAAATACTATGAGAAGGCTGGTAGAGTCCCGGCAAGACTTTCAAAGTCTTCAGAGGCGTGTAGGGGTACGCAGGTGTCCATACCCCCTCCCGTATATATATACTAATTCACGCACAATTTGGTAGGTTTTGAATGTCAACCAGTTTGTCGCCCCACTTCAAAGGCTTTAAAGAGGGCCTGTGACTATATGTACCCGGTGGGCTACATAGTCTATTATATACTTGAAAATTAATTTTGTCAAGACTTTTGCCAACTATTACCACAAATCTATATATATTGTTGTTGACAAAACCCGATATCACCTATATAATATATAGTTATGAATAAAGAATTAACTATAAAACAACAATCGTTCTTGGATCACCTTGTATCTTGCAATGGTGATACAAAACGTGCCGCTGAATTAGCGGGGTACGCTGAAGGCTCATATACATCCGTGGTTAAAGCACTTAAAACAGAAATAATTGAACTAGCCGAGAATATATTAGCCCAGAATGCCCCCAAAGCTTCTCTGAAGCTCGTTGAGGTTATGGATAGTACAGACCCCATACCCCAAGCTAACGTCCGTCTACAGGCCGCTCAGACGCTCCTAGACCGTGTTGGACTAGGTAAGACGGATAAACTAGATGTAAACTTGCAAAACTCTAATGGCCTCTTTATACTACCAGCAAAACAAGAAGTAGTTATAGAGGCTCAATATGAAGAGGCGTAGTAGTAGTACCATCCCATTTGGCTATAAGCTAATGGAAGATGGTAAACATCTAGAAGAGATTGAGGTAGAACTTAAAGCTCTCAATAAAATTGTGCCGCTGGTTAAAAATAAAGTTTTATCTTTACGTGAAGCGGCTACTTGGTTAGAGTATGATACAAATAGAACTATATCTCATATGGGCTTAAAGAAGATTGTAGACCGATATGAATGATTGGGAGACTAACCCTGATGCGTATATGCGAGACGACAACGGGGATTTTATACTCAAAAAGGATGGAACTCCTCGCAAGAAAACTGGCAGACCGAAAGGTTCGACAGGTCGAGGCTACAACTACCACTCCAAAACCAAGGCCCAAATTGAAGCAAGAAAAACAGTACGAAAGAAAGAAAAACGGTTAGCGCAGGCTCGCACCAAACTTGAAAACTATAAACGGTCACTCGACACTTCTAAGAGTACGCTCAATAAACTAGAAGGAAAAGAGGCAAAAGCCGAAGGAAAAATAACAACAACAACAACTGACGAATTGCCCAAGGCGTTGAGGGCTGTCGCAGAAGAGAACGTCATCTTTAGGCCCAACGATGGCCCACAAACTGACTTTCTTGCCGCTTCTGAGACTGATGTTTTGTATGGTGGTGCGGCTGGTGGAGGCAAGAGCTACGCAATGCTTGTTGATCCATTGCGTTTTG
>Ga0208645_1000863_pt1 | contig 29797 bp, 40 predicted proteins | sample VirMetDEL_Sep_01_FD_184519 | JGI IMG/M metagenome (GOLD analysis project Ga0208645, IMG submission 184519) | Aqueous microbial communities from the Delaware River and Bay under freshwater to marine salinity gradient to study organic matter... | ecosystem: Environmental > Aquatic > Marine >... | reverse complement strand
AGTAATCTTCGGTCAGTGCTGCGCTTGATATTGTGGCATCAAGACCTGAAAGCGTTAAGGTTATCGCATAGGGGCTAACGTCGATGCCTTCTTCGACTTGTGAAATAGACCCTAAATCACCGACACCAAACCAATTTATATCAGCAGAGCCATCTCCAGCGCCGACCGCTGTAACTGTTCCCGTTCCTGTTCCTGCACCTGTTGCCTGAAAAACGACCGCTATATCATTTGATGATGCACCAACAGCAGTAAAATCTGTTGTTCCTACAGAAGTGATTTTATAAGTTGTGCCAGTAACTAAAGCTCCAGCGATTGCAGTTGTTGGTGTAAATGTCACACCTACAGCATTAGATGCTGCGCCAATTAAAGTAAAATCCGTAGTACCAACAGAAGTTATTGTGTAAGTTGTTTCTTCAACAAAAGACCCAGCAATAACTGAATCCCATTTATAAGTACCGATTGAATTATGAACATATAAAGTACCAGACGGAAACTCTAGCTTTGCGAACGTAACAATAGCAACATGCTGCTGGGCCAATGCCGTTGCTACGTTTGCCGGAAAACCCCTGCTCATGCTAGAACGTCCTCGACCGCCTCAATAGTGAATGATGAAACAATCCCTGGTTGGTTATCCCAAGCAGTAGATCCTGCGAGCATAAAGACGCCAAGAACAGGATATAGGAAATCAACCAAGTCATTATTATCAGTTGGCTTCCTGATCGGCGGCGCTATCGGTATCGCAACCGTACCCGTCCCCGTTGAATCCACGTCATCTGTGACCATGTGAAGCTCGTTGTTAAATGCGATGTAATCACCAGCACGAAGATAATTAGTCGTATTCAAAGAAGCGTTGTCCACGTTTAACGTCGATCCCGTCTGACCAGCACCCGCAACAAATAAATTATTAGCAGTCGCTGATCCCGTACCAGATCCCGCACCCGTTGCAGTGAACACGACCCCAACAGTGTTCGCTGACGCACCGATAGCCGTGAAATCAGTTGTTCCGACTGCCGTGATGACGTAAATCGTACCATTCACAAACGCACCCGCGTTGACCGTTACTGTCGCCGCTGCGCCTCTTTTGGTATATGAATGATCAGGCAAGAAGAACCTATGCTCTTGACCGTTTAACTTGGTCAAAAACGCTTGCATTATTGCCCTGTTGTCGCCGCTTAAATTATTAAACTGCAAAGATGCTTTCCAAAGCGAGCCTTTTCTAGCAACTGTTTGGACTGCGTTAGTCAGTGGGCTTTGAAAGGTTCGTGTATTCGTTACCAGTTCGAATGCGCTGGACGATGGCGTTATGCTTGGAAATGTATAAGTTGTCATTACACGAATCTCCGACGGCGCATCAAATCTTGTATTGTAGATACAGTTTGCTGTGAAGTTTGCTGCATAGCTGCGCGAATCTTAATGTCTACGCTTGCATCTGCACCTCTGGCATCTACGTTATTGACTACGGTAATGCCGCCGCCGCCCATTTTGTTGCTAGGAACAATCGAACCCGACTGATTAGGGACGAACATTTCTGGTCCGCGCTCACCAACCATATAGGGCTGTCCAGCTTGTACTGGGCCGCCGATAGCTTTACCTGTCAAACCCTTAACAAACGACAAAAACCCACCTGTAATCTTATCAATCACGAATAGCTGGATAGCTTGCATGATTAATTGTGCTGCCATCTTCTTAAATGCGTCACCTACTGATGCCGTACCCTTTACGATACTCATTAAGCCTTCAGACATGCCTTTAAACGTGCTTTTCGTTAGCGTATCAAGGTTATCTTTTAAAGTTGGCAGCTTGTTTAGGAAGTCTTCAAGTGCGCCGCCCATTTTTTGAAACCCAGTTACTGTCTCGGCTGGCAAAGTTGCGATTCCGTCTTTTAGCTCTGCGACTGTTTCTGCTGCCTTCCTGCTTGCAACAAAAAACTCCGTCATTTGTTCGACTAAAGCATCACCAGGATTCATCATTAGCATCTCTGCTATTTGTGCTCTGGTTTCTTCAATCTGAGCAGGAAGATTGCCCATTATCTCCGCGCCCGTGGTGCTTATTTTAGTCATCATCGGAACGACTGCGGCTATCTTGTTATAGTATTTGATGAAACCGTCTATAACTGGAATGAGATTGTCGCCTATAGCGTTTGCAAGTACGAGCACGCCAAGTTTCGCACCCATAAAAATGATTTGCAGGCCATGCACCATATTGCGAACAAAGCCGAACGCTTTAACTAAAGCAGCGGCCACTCTCTGGCCTATATTGCCGAAATCGCTAGAATCAAGCGCAGCTTGCCTAAAGCCATCAGCGACAAATGTAATAATTGGTGCAAAAGCTATGCCTAATTGATTGGTCAGGCCTGTGAATACTGCTTTGAGACGAGTAAGCGAATCATTCGCCGCTTCCATCTGTGCTGTATCTGTGCGACTAAGCGTAATTCCTAATTGCTCAGCTTCTGAAGTCATTTTCTCCAAGGCTTCAGACCCGCCTGCCAAAGTATTAACAAGCGCGACACCTTCAGAATCAAACAGCTTCATCGCCAAGCGAACTTTATCAGACTGTTTTTCAACTCCAGCCATCGAGTCAGCAACAACGCTCATCTGCTGATCGAGCGGCAACTTAACTAAATCCTCAGCATTTATGCCTAGCTCTTGCAAAGCGCCTTTCGCTTCACCAGTGCCTTGAGCGGCTTCTGCGGCTCTACGAGTGAACCTCTGCATAGCCATATCCATCGTTCCCGTGGATACGCCTGTTAGTTCTGCTGCGTGTCTGAGTCCCGCGAGCGCGGTGGTGGTAACGCCTAATTTGTCAGCAGTTTTTGCTAACTCATCGCCTGCGTTAATTGAGGATTTAATTAAAGCGCCAAAACCCGCTGCACCAACTGTGCCGAGCAGCGCATTCTTCATGTTAAAAACAGCGCCCGAAATCTTCTTCAGGCCACTGGTAACGCCAGAAAAGCCTGCTTTGGTCTTATCAACCGCTTTTATGCTTATTCTTACGTCTTGGTTAGCCATCTTTGTCCTTCAGAATCTTAAAATATGCCATCCACTCATTAACTTCAGTGAGCGACATTTGCTCTGCGTCTGCTATAGTCATGTGCAACCGATCAGCCAAGGAGATTAAATTCATCCTTAGCGGATCGGACATCAGTTTTTTTCGGCATCCTCCGCAGATTGTATTTCGGAAAACATTTGCTCAGCAATGCCAGAAATGACCGCTGTTTCTTCTCCCATCAGATCAATTCGATCTTCGGCAGCTTTAAACAGCTTTTCGCCATCCTCACTTGCTGCTTTCATAATGATTAAATCAACCATAGCTGCGATGGTCGTGTTCTCCAGAAATTTAGGATGTTTTTTCTGAAGCTCATTTATGTCGTAACAAGTAATCGGAAAACAATACATGACAAAAGGCTGACCATCTTCGTCAGCCCATTGGTCAACGGTTATTGTCCGTGGCGTAACTGTGCGCCTGTTGCGTAACTCCTTCGCTAACCCCATTTGCTACCCCTATCCTTATGTTTCAGTCACCGCGCCTGAGATTTGCACCTCAAACGAACCTTCTACCATGCCATCAAAAGATGCCGTGATTTCGTTGCTCGTCACAATGCCTGCGCCAGAGTAATACTTTTCTCCAGCCCCTGTTCCTGTCGGGTAAACCTCGAAAATTACATCAGCCGCCGCATCCATTACTAACTGAACTGCATCGGCATCATCCCAGTAAACCTCAGCCGATAAAGTGCCAGTTTTAAGAGATGAAACGTAGGTGCGATTAGTATCGCCCATCGTGGTATCTTCGATTGTATCCGCTGACTGCGTAAGGGTGTAGGATCGCACCTCGCCCATAGCAGCAACAGTCCCGCCTGATACAGCGAGCTTGATAACGCCTGTTGAACCTTTTGTCGTAGCCATTTAAAAATCCTCTAAGTTGTGCCTCTGGTAAATTGATACTCGATTCGTACCGTTATAATAACACCGCCGACTGGATCAATAGAACCGTCATCTGTTTCTATACTAACGATTTGGGTGTCTATCGCATACCCACCCCGCGTTCTATCAATGTCTAACTTTTCCTCTATTGCCTCGATGATGTTATTTCTGGCAGTGTCTATAGCCGATGCCTTTACATAGCAAACGAGCTGATAGTCAACCGTCGCAAATCTTTGCGTCAGTGAGCCTTTTATACTTGAATCTTGCCTGTCTTCGTTCTGTGTTCTAACCAGTATTGCAGGAAATTGTGCGTTGCTTAATTTATCGAAATCAAAAGGCTCTCGCGTAACATATTTAATCGTTACAGGCGTGGTCACTGCTTGCAACGTGGTGACCAGGTTCGATGCTATATCTTCTCTGACGCTCACAGTTGCTTCCTAAAGTATTCGCCTAGCCTTAATTCTTCTTTCCGATTAAAGCCAAAAAAAGGCCGAGTTTTATTGTTCATTGCTGCTTTTTCTGCGGCTTGTTTGTTGTCAAAATATAGCTCGGCAGTCCTGTTGTCTCTGCGTCTTACTTGCATCGATCTCAGCATTTGGCCTGTGTTAAACAGATCCACTGGCGATGTTGGCTTGCCTTGCTTCGAGAGTGCCGCCATATACTGCGGTGAATAGCCTTTAAAACCGCCACCAAAACCGACACCTTTTGCTGTGCGCTGTTTTATTATCTGCTGCCCTAGCAAGCCAGTTCGCAAAATCGCTCGAGGTATATCTTTTTTGATTTCTTTTTGTGCTTTCTTTGCAACCTGTTCAATGTCTTTTGGCTTAGTAAGCAGCCTAATACCAAGGCCGCGAGCCAATACACCAGCAACGGCCACTATCGCACCAACCGACCAAAAGAGACTATTGCTTTTTCGTCGTCGTCAATAGTTCCGCTATTATCGTCGTCGTATTCAACTCCGTCTTTAAATATGTCGGTGATTTCTTCTTCGTAACGTACCTTGTAAAAGTCCAGCATTTCTTTAAATCTGTCACCGTCTACCCAATTAGTTAGCTGCGGCAAAGCATACTTCCATAGCACTAGGTACGCATTGCAACGCGTCCACTGTGAGTCAGTAAGATAAGACGATACCATTTCGCCTTTTATGCCTTTCTTGTGCCACCATTCATTCCGAATCGTTCTGATTAAATCGGCTTCTGCTCTGGCGTGTTCGTCAGAAAACGAAGTTATACCAAAAGTCAGAATATCAGGTATCAAAGCAACTAAATCTGAATCTTGTGAAAATGCCATTACCATTTCACCTTGTCGGCCCAATAAGCCGCTGATGCGGTTTTATCTTTTCGCCCTGCGGCAATTTGTTTTGCAAATCTAGCTTTAAACGACCTGCGCTTTGCTTTATCTGCTTCGCTTTCACCTTTTCTCGGCGGCTTGTTATCTGCGCCTTGTTGACCAAAACGTATTAGGCGAACTTTATCGCCTTGCTTTGCCAATACTGCGTGGCTTTTGTCAGGGTGTTTTGGGGTGCGTTTTGGCTTGTTGTAGCCCTCAAAACTTTCGCCTCGATAGGTGATCGCCATAGAATCTCCTGCAAGAAACAAGCCCCGCATAAGCAGGGCTGTTTCAAGGTGCAGTTTAAAGTACTGCGTCGAAGAACATCTCAACGCCATAGCTGTCATCAAGCTCGCCTACGCCATATACGGCAGTAGCGTTAAGCTCGAATGCTCGCAAAGATGCGTCGCGCTGTGGCTCGATCTGGAAGTCACGCTTCATAGCAATAGCAAGTGCTTCAGGTGCAAAAACTGCGCCCTTCGCATCGCCATTACCGTCAATCGTGATATTTGCAGACTCGTAGATGTCTATACCCGCAATCGTACCAACATACGCGTTCACCATAGCGGTGTTCTGCGCGTCGCCAGCATTTGGATTGGCGAAGGTATTTGTCAGGTTAGCTTTGAGCTGATAGGCCTGATAAGGATGCACGACAGCCGACATACGGCCAGTGATCTTATTAGCACGCAAAGTAGCAGCAGCTTTAAATAGGTCAGCAACTGTAATTTCTTGTGCGGCAGCACCCAGAGAGCTAGAAAAACCATCGAACAAAGCGATTAAGTCTTTGTCCATCTTGGTAGCGATTGAGTTACCAAGGACAGTTCCTAATTCTTCTGCTGGATTACCAGCACCCATTGCAGCAACGTCGGTCAAAACAACCTGAGCACCTACTTCCTGCACACTGATCGTTACCGCGCTGGTGCTAACAGTCGTTGATGACATGTCAGTGCCTTCGGTTAAATCAGCAGCCGTAATCGCAGGATACTTAGGAACCTGAATGGTTTTACCAGCATCAGCGCCGATATCATAACGGGTTACTAGGCCCATCATTAAGGATTGCTCTTCAGCAGTAAATCGTGCCTGAGCGATAATGTTGACGAATAAATCGTCTAAAGTTGTACTAGTTGTAGCAGCCATTGGTAGTTCTCCAAATTGTTTAGGTTAATTGGGTCTATTTGGCTTTCTTCATGGCAGCGTAGGCTTCCCTACCGCCAGAGTTCCAATTATCGACCATATCAGCCACCGAAACAGGCTTCGGAGTCAAGCCACCAGCATTTCCTCTGCTCCCCGTCCCACCGCTTGAAGCGCGGACAAAGTGCGGATTAGCTGTTAAAAAGTCAGCAACAAGCTCATCTACTGTAAGCATATTGCCGCTATCGTTATATCGCGGTGTGCCTTGCGGATCTAGCACTTCAACCCCGCCATCTTCAGCGAGTCTTACTTGCCCTTTAAGCAACTGCGATACCTGATCTGGGGATACTGCGTCATGCTTGCTGGCTGCGTTGAGTAATGATCCATCGACCAGGGTCTCTTGCAGCTTTTGTTTGTACGCTTTTATCTCCATATCTTTCTTTTCGACGGTCTGCTTCAGGATGTTCTCGAACTCGCCGCGTTCCTTTTGGCGTTCCAGCTCCGCTTGCTCACGCTCTTGCATGATTTTACGTGCTTCTTCGAGGTCTATCCCTTCGAGTTTCTTCTCCGCTTTCTTGCGTTCTCGCGCTATGCGATCAGCAACTATGCGGTCTAACTCGTCTTGCGTAAAAGTCTTTTGTTCCTGAATAGTTTCGGTCGTTTCAGTTTCGACACTTTCCATGATTTCTTCGCTCACGTAACGATTATCCTCTAATGAGTATTGCGGGAAGTTTAACCCATAAATTCTAAGTTTAGCTAGTTTATTTCATCATCGGCTTTTTCTTCTTCTTGCTCGGCTTCTTTTTTCCGTAATGGTTCGGCATCTTTCTTTTTCCTTTTAGGTTTGGGTTTTTCGATTGGCAGCAATTCATCAATCACTGCGTGCAATTCTGCAAAGTCTTGAGCCTCGCTCTCGGGCGCGTTGGCTTCTAGCGGCTCGATTAACTGCCTGATCGCAGGCGGTATTGGCCTCCTAGCGCATAAATTCCTAGCTCTATCTAATTCTCTGCTCATTCATCCTCCACTATTGGAAGCCAATGGTGACGGCAATTATAACCACCTCTGACTATGAACGGATCTCCTGGTGCTTTGCCAGCCCATGACCCTTGCCATTTGCTGTTAATTTCTTCTTCAGTAAAAGTCTTGCCTACATTATTACGACAAAATTCACGGCTGTCACGTATCACATCGCCATAATACTGGAATTTAGTTACACCCGCCTCGTTTGCCGTGGCTTTAGTAATTGACGCGCTATATTGTGCAAGGCTGTCGTTTGCCATTTGCGTGGCATAGCGGCGCATGTTATTTCCCAGCCTGTCTCGCGCATAAACACTATGGAGCTTGTCTATTGCATCCTGCTGTCTTTTGCCTGTTGCGGTCTGCGCTATTTCTACCAGTTGACGGGCTTCTTCTTCGTCTGCTTGCTGATATACGCCGTTTATCTGTCCGCGTAGCTCTTTTATCAGGTCGTTTTTACTTCGCCCTGTCAGGGTAGATTGGTAAATGCCTGTTGCAAGAGTATCTAGCTGCTGGTCGGCTATGGCTTGAAAGCCTTGAAAACTAAGCTGCTGCAAGGCTTGAATAGTCTCAGGCGCTACCCGTGTAAACTTGCCATACTCAGAAAGCATTGCAAACTGGTTATTAGCAACGTCAATATATTCGTCAATCAGGCTTTGCGCTTCTTGCAAGAAATCGACTTCGATTAGCCTGCGGACTTCCTGCCGAGCCTGTAATGACCATTCAAGATCGAACAGTTGCCCAGCTCTATCTGGTGCGCTGCTAACGTAGGCGGTAATATCACTTTCTAGGGTTTGCAATACACCAGCCAGTCGGCGCTGATGTTCATCAGTTAACCGCTCTAGGAACTCAGCGTAGTCATCATTGGCCGCCATTATTCAGCCTGTATCGGGAATTGTCCTGTGACTCGGGTTTGTGCTTCGATTTCTCTGTGCGCTTCTGCTAATTTTTCGTCATCTAAAACTAAATCAGCTATCTGTTTATCAACTTCACGCTGCAAAGTAGTAGAAGGGACGCCGCTGGCTCTAACTTGCTGCAAAAATAACAACTCCTTGTCGTAATCGCGCAGATCAAAAGCATCTGGGTAGAAAATTTCCACATCTGGCGTGATTCCTAACCAGTTGCAGAAGTAGCCCCAGATATGCTCCTCAGCAAGCTCAAGCAAATCAGCTTTCTCGGATAACTTAGCATTTAGCATCTGAAACTCGGTCTGCATTGCTACGCCTGATTGGGTTAGTGCTTCAGTGCCGCGTACTGCACCCATGTGCGCCATCTTGTTGATCGCTTCGACCTTATCTTTTATTGCTTCTCGGATTGAATCAATATTCTGGCCGCTTGGTTGTAACAGATAAGGCTTTAGGCCTGCATCGCTATCCTCAGATAAATTGATAACCGATCCTGCACCAGCACTAGCATCTGCGTCGTAAGTTTTAACAAGAGACGGGTGATTGCTAATCCTAATAAGCTGCTCGATCTCACTTAGCTCTTGATAGATTGCCTTTTGCATTAGCGCAACGTCGCTTAAATCGCTTACCCCAATACCCCTGACAACGCTACGGGCTGCGGGTAAAAATGCTGCTGGTATCTTGCCTAAAGGGTTGGGTATTTCTTCGATCTTAGTTTCTGCGTGGCCGTCGTCTTTCCAGTACTCAATGATGTCTTTACGCCACAACCTGTAATAGCTAACTGTGGTAGTCGCGTCTTCCCTGTCAATCGACTCTCTTAGCTTTAAGTAAGTCAGCTCAAATCGTCCGCTAGGGGTGCGCTCATACTTCCAATCGAACACGTTTTCAGGGGTGAATAGAGTCACATAGGGCCGAATATCCTGGTCTAACTCTTCTGCGCGGGTTTGTGCATTGCTTTGGGGTTTATCTACCAAGATCCAGACGTGACCATATACCGATGACCAGATCTGCGCTTGCTTCATAAAACTATTGAAGCTCATGCCATCTAAGTCGGCATCGTCAACAAATGATTCTAATGCAGGGTTGTTAGTCAGCCCGTTAAAGTTTCGTACAGGTGGAACCCTCCACAGAAACGACGAATATATATGCACAATGTTGCGACAATGATTGTCGACAGGTGTCAATGCTACCCGTCTGCTGTATTCGTCTTTTGATTCGTTCAAGTATGCGGTCAGATATGACCCATTCTGATAGTCTTCGCCACCTAAATATGAGCGAAGGTACAATTCCCAACGCTTTTCGTGGATATCATAATCAGGGTGCTGGTATTCTAGAAATCTCATGTCCACCTCGTGGGCTGTGGCGTTTCATGCTCCTTACGAATGGGGAACATGTATTCAATTAAGTATCCGAGCGCATCATTCATGTGATCAAACCCGTCGTCTTTATTTGGCTGGCTGGTGCCTTCTTTGTACGTTTGGCGTTCCAAGCTGTTTATTACGTTTTTACAGTTTGGCGTAACAAATAACCGTCGCTCTTGCTGACTAGATAGCAGTCGGCTATTGACGCTGTTTATCCTATCACGTATTGCAGGATGTTTAGAGCGTACTTTAACCCGAAACCCTGCGTTTTGTAATATGTTTAAGTCTGTGCGGCTACCCGCTGAAGTCTTTCGCTGCGCTGATGCTGGATCGGGGTAAATCGTTATCGACTTCTGCTTGTACCTTTGCCGTATCTCGTCAACCATCTCGTCAGTGTTTGAGCCATACATTACGATTTCATCTATCGCGTGCAATGTGCCGCCATTTCTGACACAGACAACCGCTGACATTGGATCAACGTTAAAGTCCATCCCAATATGTAGTTCATCGGCTTCTGCTTTATATGCTTTGACTGACTGCTCTCGGCTAAATGCGTAATATATTATCCCGCTGTAATTAACAAAACGAGCCTCATATTCTTGTTGAAATGTTCTTTCGTCTAGGTCATTTTTGGCTGCTTTTATTTCATCAGGGTCAACGTTACCGCCATCAATAGTCGTATATTGGAACGCTTTCCATGATTCTTGACCGTCTATACCCCTAGTCCATAGATCGTAAAAATGGTTTCTGCCTTTGGGTGTACCAATAAATAGCGCACTTCCGCGCCTATCAGATAGCGATGGCCGCAACACTTCATGCCACGCTTCAGGCCGCATATCAGCAAACTCATCTAACACGCAAAAATCTAACGCTCGCCCTCGCAGATTGTCGGGCTTTTCTGCACCCTTTAAGGCTATGCTTGAACCGTTTCGCAAATCAATACTGAGCGCCGTTTCGTTTTTCTTGGTCATGTAACCCTCGGGTATCGCGTCGATCAGCATATTCCACGCAATCTCCTTCGCGGCCTTATACGTGGGAGCCACATACCAACAGTTCCGAGACTTGCCTTGCAGCGCGTGCTTTAACAGCTCATAGGTTGACAGAAAGGTCTTACCAAACCGACGACCCGCCACAACGACCCTAAACCGCGAGTCATTGAAGAATATGTCATCTTGGGGCTTGGTCAGCTTCATCGGCTCTTTGTATCACGATTGGCTGTAAGTCTACTGGCTCTGATTCTGGCTGATCTCGCTGCCCTAGCCAGTTCTTGCCAAGCCATACCAGCATGGTGGTATTACCATCCATTGCGGTTGTGTATTGCTTACGTCTAAGGCTCATTTTGCCGTGGCTGGCCTTTTGCTTGAAATACTCCGCAAAACTAACCTTATGCTCTCTCTTGCAAGCCCTGTTCAGGGTGTCGTAATCAACGCCAAGAACCGCTGCTTGCTCTTCGCCTGTGCAGTGGATAGCGCAGAGTTTATCCACCTGATCCCAATCAATCTCTGCCAATGGCCTAGCCATTCATAACCTCCAGAGGACGCTCTAATTGTGCAGTTTTACCTGTGAACGATTGCCATCGGTCTACAATAACGTCGCAGTATCTGGGGTCTAATTCCATCAAAAAGCTATCGCGGTTGTGCTTTTCACAAGCAATCAATGTGGTTCCACTTCCACCAAAGCTATCCAAAACCGCATCAGAACCTTTTGTATTGTTCAAAATTTGATAAGCAAATAGTTCAACAGGCTTCATCGTTGGGTGTTCTTTATTTCTAGATGGACGATCAAATTCAAGTATAGTCGTTTGTTTACGGTCTGCCGCCCAAAGATGACCAGCTCCTTCTTTCCATCCATATAAGCAAGGTTCGTGCTTCCAATGATAATCCTGACGACCCATAACCATCGTTTGTTTTTTCCATATTAAGCACTGACGAACTTGCCAACCAGTATCCTTTGCAGCTCCGCGAAAGTTATAACCCTCGCTGTCAGCGTGCCAAATATAAAAAACTGCGCCGCTTTTCATCATTGAGTCTGCAACAGTATAACAATCTGTTAAAAATTGACGGAACTCCGAATCACTTAAGCTGTCATTTTTAATGGTTAACGCGTCTTTTGTTTTTCCTACGTACTTTACATTATATGGTGGGTCAGTCAGCCACATATCAGCTTTTCGCCCATCCATCAGCTTTTCGACATCATCAAAGCTCGTGGAGTCTCCACACATCACACGATGATTGCCTAAAATCCAAATATCACCTAGTTTCGTTATCGGGTTCTCTGGCGGCTCTGGAACCTCGTCTTCGTCGGTTAATCCCTCAACAACCGTTGGCTTTAATAACGTTTCTAGCTCGTCATCATCGAAGCCCGTCAAATCTAGATCAAAATCTAATTCTTTGAGACGTTCTACCTCCACGGCCAGAAGGTCGTAGTCCCATTCACTGTTCTCAGTGAGCTTGTTGTCTGCTATCACATACGCCTTGCGCTGCGCTTCGGTTAAGCCTTTCAGTGTTATAGTCGGGACGGACTCCAAACCAAGTTTTTTTGCTGCTGCCAAACGGCCATGACCCGCAATAATACCTTTGCCCTCGTCAAGCAATATCGGGTTGTTAAATCCAAATTCTTTTATGCTTGATGCCACTTGCGTTACTTGCTTTTCGCTATGCGTGCGCGGGTTGTTGGCATACGGAACCAGGTCATTAACCGATAAATACTTTACCTCCAAATCTGACATATTCTCTCCTCTATGTTAATCGCCACAAAAACAAGGTATTGATTCGTCATCAAAGTTAAACAGCGACCCTTGATCACTGGCAATTATTTTCAACTGTTCATAACTTGGCTGATCCCTTCTGAAATAAGCTGCTTTACCAACCGCAGCAGAAAGTGATTTTTCTTGCTTAATCCACCAGTCTGCCAAATCTGGCCTAGCTTCAATTATAGATAACTTTTTGCTCAATCCTTTCAAAAAACACACGTCACAATTACCCCAGTCAGTTGTGCCATTGTTATTTGGAAGATTTAGATCAAAATTCTGTGAAACCCAAAACGCATAAATATCTTCTTTAGTGATGCCGTCAACGTACAGAGGCAAATATCTTTCTTGGCCACCTTCAACAGTGTTGTGCAATTTAACTGCGCGTCTTTCTTCGTCTGCTCTGATTCCGATCAAGCACAAATAAGGTTTTGGAAAATTTAATTCTTCAAACAAGTATTGTTGAATAGCTTTTATTTTTAAATCTTGAGTGCAAAATCTGGCGACCGGATTTGGTGCGTATCGCCTTGCTTTTATCAAAGCCTCAAACGGCTCGCCATTTCTTGATGCAGTTTCATAACTAACAACCGCAGTTTCGTAAGCATATTTACGCTTGGATCCTTCTGGATTTCTCGTAATCACGCGCTCAAGCCAGACGATTGGAATATTCCAATTAACGGCGCAAGCGTGAACAAAATCTAAAGTTTCGGGCAATTCTTTGCCTGTGTTAGCAAATGTTACAACCACATAATCAGGAAGAACCCCATTATGCGCCTGAATGACCCGCCAAAGCATATAGGCTGAAGTTCTGCCTCCACTGAAACTTATGACTGCTGGTTCATTAATGAAGTATGGATTCATATTAAAATTAACAAATAAAACTATGCTTTATTATCAGCTCCTCATCTTCAAGTTCTTGGCTCGCCAGCTCAAATTTATTCATCGCTTTACGACTGCTTCCCACCCCGCCAAGATCTGGGTATACGCTTGACCCAAACCCAATGCAGCCCACGACATCATCAGCAGTATTAGCAACGTGAATAAGAATGTGAGAACGATTAGGCACTTCCAGCACTTCCCAGACATTGGGGCCGAAACGTGGCGAATCTCTGCGCCCAAGTCGATAGTAGCCTTCTGGAATGCAAGATATGAAAGGCTCGTTATTTTTCCAAGGTTTCTCGATAGTCCAAAAAATATGTTCCCCATAAACAGCTTTCCCCACAGTTCGATCTGGCAGTATTGCAAACCTGGTCAATTCAATCATTGCTAAAATCTTTTGGCATAGACCAACTTAGTATACAGCATTTTTTACTCCTCATGGGAGCATGATATTTCTTTGATAATCTGTAAAACTTTTTCTTTACATTAGCAAAAAAACCTTTTAGGATGTGCTTACCAACTAAAAAACGGAGAGAAAAATGGCAACAAGAGCAACTTATCAATTCAAAACCCAGTGGTCTGGCACACACACTGTCTATATACACCACGACGGATACCCAGAAGGCGCAGCTCAATATCTTACCGATGGCAACTCACAAGCCATACACAACGTCAACGCTTTTATTCGCAACAACGAGCGAGCACAATTAACCGAGTCGCACGAAGCACACGGCGATACACAATTTCGCTATACCATCCAAGAGTTACACATTCTCGCAGAGCAGCGAGTCAACTTTACCGACGAATGGTCAACTATATACAACGGTTGTCTCAACCATTTTATTCACGACTACAAATAGCAGGGGGCTATTATGGAAAACATTATTTTTGTAGATAACATTTACACTTACAAAGGTTCTGTGCCTGAAGATGCGGATTTAGTGGTTTACGAAAAAGGAACCAACCCTTTAGATGGATATGTTTTATACGGCTTTGACGAAATCGGCATGTTTGATTCTGAATTCAAAGTTCCTGCCTACGCTTTTTGTTCTGGAGATGAATAATGGCGCACCACCTTTCAGATAATTTTGACGCTTTGGTGCTAGCTTTAGAGCTGGCTATCATAGCGCCTACAAAACAAAAATCTAATGAATGCTCTGATATCGCAGATCAATTAGCTGATTTGTTTCAAGTATCAGAAGTTGAGCTTGCGAAGCAAATCGCACTTTCTAACGTTTTCGGAGATTACAGTGAATAGACTTCAAAAAATTTGTATCATTTTTTTCATAGCACTTCTCATGTTTTGGGTATCTGCAGAAGATTTTAAGCATGAAGTTGTCATATCTTCGGAATATACCTACAACGTGTGTTCTGGTTTTTGGCCGGACTACAAAGACCTCAAACCTAACTGCGAGGCTGGCGAATGAACGGTAAATGGAGCAAAGAAAATTTCCAGCAATTTGACCGCGAAAATCCAGACATATTTAAGACTTTTGCACACTTTGCTTTAATTGCTACACGCCACAGACGCTACTATTCGGCCAAGGCGGTTTTTCATCGCGTACGATGGGAGACGATGGTTTCAGGCAAGGATGACTCCTACAAGATCGACGACGGTTGGATTAGCCATTACGCTAGGAAGTTTATGATCTGCTACCCCGAGCATGATGGATTTTTTCAGACTCGCAGCCGCAGAGATAGTTACCATAATGTTTCACGTGAAACACTAGGAGAGAACAATGGAACCAACTAGGAATGAGCTTTTGTTAGCCTTACTCACACTTATTAAAGTGCGGGAAACTTACGATAATCTTGACCCATGTGATGATATGGAGGTTTTAGACGTTATTAGGCTGCTTGATCGTCTTCAGCGCGAAATGCCTAATTGATTTTATCGTCCACGGCTGTTTCTCTTTCTATGAGGATCTCGATGTAGTGCGCTGCTTTTCTGAGATCCTCGACACCGCCCTTATCACGCCATCGACTAATATATTTGACCACCGCATGTTCGCAGATGCCCAAGTCGTTTGCTAATGCATACTCCAGCGGCTGAATCATCATCGTTTTGTAATGGTTTCCCGCGACCTGTCTATCAAGCGCTGTCATGTCAACTCCTGAATGTTTGCCTTCAATCTTCCCTGTTCCCCGAACGATTTGTGGAGGATTACGCAAGTCATACTTCGAGAACTGGCATAGCCAGCACCAGCGTGCCAAGCATCTGCGGGTGCTAGGATGTTCCAACTTTCGAACAATGCGCCGCCAAATTCCTCTTGGTTCTTGTGGTGGATGTGACCTGTCCACACATAGGTGTGATCTGACTCGCCCCATTCTTTCCTTAAATTACTTACTATTGACCCGTGTAGATTGGACATTTTAATCCGATCTCCATGGTGCGTCACGACTAGATTTCGCCCCCATCGCCACCAGATAAACTTGGAAGCGTTGTCAAACACTTTAACCCGTGGATCATCCTCAAAGTACAGACGCATCACTTCATTCAGCCATAATGCCGCATCTGGGTCATGGTTGCCCCTAACGTTCACGATCCACACTTGGTTATGCTTCTCAAGCATACGTAAAACCGTACGTTTTATGACATTACTGGCAGCGCGTATGGTCTTTGAATATCGTCCGTCAGAGTCTAATAGATTCTTTGAACTAGGGGTTGAGCTTGTAGAGTCGTTTATGTGCATGAAGTCGCCTAGGTTTACTAAGACCCCGACTTCTCCCGCTGGCGCAGATCCTACCAGTCTATCTATCGCGTTTTCCAAAAGTGTCTGGCTAATCTTGACGTCGTAGTCGTCACCCATTGTTTCGCTGTGATGAGCAAGCATCCCAAGGTGATGATCCCCAATAATGTAGCTAACCATAAGATCGTCATCAGTGCTTGTAGGCGCGTCTGTGGGGGCATGTAATCCTGTGAGTTCATCCTTAAAACCCTCCACAAATTCTGAGATTAACTGCTCTAACTTTTGTTTTTCTGGCTCTTGGATGTGCCACTGTAGGACAATTTCGTTGTCCATGTTGTAGGCAGTGCTGACCCGTTTTGTGGTAAATCCTGGTGCTGTCTGGCGATTCAGATTAAAATCTGGTGCCATTCCTGACAGTGCAGCCTTCCGATGTACTGCTAAAATGCAGGCGCTAATTCTTTTCGGATGCCTGCCAAGTTTTTCTGCTATGTCTTTTTGCGGCATACCAGTCATGTGCAGCTCTATGACCTGTCTTTGGTGGTCGGTCGTGCAAAACTGTAAATGCGCTTCGGTGCTTCTAGGATTCATCGTCTTCTGACCAAATCATGTGCGTGAAAACACTTGATGCGACTTGCAAACGTCCGATGATTCTGGAAAGGCTATCTGGATCTGTCGAGAAGGTGCCAGGCATTTGCAAATCGAAGCCATCTTGACGCTCGATAACAATTACTGCGCCGCTTACGTCTCCAGATTCACAATCTTTTAAAAGATCGCGCAAAGTTTCGCGGACTTCTTCAGCATTTCGGTCTAGGATTGAGACTTCACCCATTCTTTGTTTTTCGCCTGATAAATCGAAAGCAAATCTTTCAGCTCGTCGATTGTGTATTTCTTCGGATCTTGCGGCCCCTCTAGCCTCTTCACCGCCTCTAAACCTATCTTTTTTATTAAGTTTGGCCGATATTCTGCCAAATTGCCACTTTTGTAATTGTTGCAAACGCTGCACTGCTTATGCGCGTTTTGCTCGTCAAATCGCAAAATTGCTGAATGGCCTCCAACGCTCATATAGTGACCAGCATGATATTGGCCTTGATGATGCCTTTGGCAGCTTATGCAAGGGTCTTTATGATCTCGTTGTCGTATAAACTTGTTAAACTCGGTTTGACACCGCCTCATCCAATAGGATCTGTCTCTTTTTGCTTCTCTGACTTCTGACTTCTGAATTCTCGTTCTTTCTTTCTTGCCAAACGCGACAAGGCATTCAGTCGCATTACACGTTTTTTGGAAGCTAGTAAATTTTGGCGTGAATGTTTCCCCGCAAATTTTGCACTTCTTGGCCATGTCACTTGGTTATCTCCCATTGTAGTGGGTCAGTTAATTGCATTCCTAACCCTTCAAAGTGATTTCTGACTTCATCAAGATAAGCACTTTTTTGCGCTACGTTCATCGCTGAAGTAACAGGATATGGATGCGGCTCAGCCATTAACTGCAATTTATGCTCATACGGCAACCCTTTTAGAATCAAATCGTATTTTTGCCGATAAGCTAGGCTGTCTCTGCGAAGTATAGGGACGCCAAAGTGTAGTTTACAATAGGCTTTATACTCCCATGCCTTCATATCTCCTTGAGCTTCTGCGTCTCTATACCACTGATGCTGCGTGTTATTTTGCGCCGATGTTCGATCCTTAGTTGCTCTTTTTATGAGAACGTCAATCGGATACTCTAATTCCATTCCTTGCAGTAAATTGAACAAGCTGTTTTTATCGGAACTATCCCTTAGCACCAAATGTATTTCTGATGCTAATAACGGCCCTATGTTGCCTTGCGATGCTAATGCTTTTAAACGTTCTTTGTTTAGGTCAATAGTATTTTTCCTCATTTTAACCTCGCAAAAATCTTTTTAGCTTCTGCAATTTGCTCATCAGTTACCTCGTAAATGGACTTAACTCCGGTTATACAGATATCGTGATGATGCTGAGTAAACGTATAAGATCGACAAACTTGACAAATCTTGGTGTCTCGGCTTGGTCTATGCGCTGGCTCTTGCTTAATATCTTCAAGCATTTCCTTAAACTCACCCAAGGTTGGCGCAAACTTTTTGAACTTCTCAACGACCTTTAACGTCGCCTTATGAACTAAAGCCTGGTCATAGTGCTTTAGGTATGACCACCAGAGCTTTTTTGTCGAAGCTATGTCTGCGTCTGAGGTGTCATTTAGAAATGACGGGTAGTTTAGCCGCATTACCCCGAAAAGTTGGTTAATGTAAGCCTTGTCTAAGTCCTCACCAATCTGTGCTGGTTGCGATCTTCGTTGCGCTGTGACGGCGTTGTTGACGATTGTTCCGCTCGTATATTGTTTTCCACCCATTGCTATTTGCCTCCTCGACTAATTCTTTTATATCTTCGCCCTGCTTTGCTAACTTCTCCGCTTTGTTGGCTAGAGTCGCTAAAGCGCGAGCCGTGTTTGTGGCCTTCAATCTCATCCGAGTTTTGATGTATTCACTTAATAATGGGGTATCTACACCCAGCGCATTCATGCGCTTGTAAACAATTTTTATTTTATCTTTCTCTGTATCTGTATCTGTATCTGTATCTGTATCTTGGCTCGTTACAGTAACAGCCTTGTAACGTTTCTTTTCCGTTACATTATTATTTGATTTAAGTTTAGCCCTGTACTTAGCGACTCGTTCCTTGCTGCTGTCAGATCTAAACTGTCTATCGTCCCAACTAATCGGGCAAAAGTTTTCGTCAATTAAATTAACAGCCAGCAAACGGCTCTTTAAATCGTCCAGCTCTGATTGTGATAATCCTAGCTTTACGCTTAAAGCCCTTTCCAGCAACTCGCCGCTGCCTTTCATTATGCCTTGATTCTTGCAGGCCAAAATAGCTACATAGTGCCATCTGTCTTCGAATGCCAAGCATCGGATCTTGTAGTTGTCTATGATCTCGCTGTATAATCGAAACCAAGGTGGGGTATCGTTTGACCGCATTTCCTCTCCTTTTTTTTCTCTGGCTCCTTCGGGAGCCTTTTTAATCTCCGCTCCAAACCCTTTTAGTAAAGCGCCGTTCGATGCGTTTTACCTCAAAGTCTTCAGTGCAAAAAATCCACATACCTTCTTTGCATAGCCAAGTGTATACAAGCTGCCGAGACACTCCTGCGACCCTTGCAAGCTGTGATTGGCTCATCCCGCTTTGTTCTAAAAAATAGGCTAATCGCATTTCAATCAACCCAGTTGCCTGACTCATAATTACCTCCTGCGCGAAATCATATATTGTTTTAGGTGTAAAATAAAGGCTTTACATTAGATAGGAATAAGAATAGGATGTAAACCTCAATTATGACAATGGAGAAGGAAATGAATGACATTGAAAAATTAGCGGATGATTTAGAGCACTATGCCGCAGTCTTGCACATACAAGTGCGGCGGGGTTACTACCCTTCAGACGCCGATGATATTGGTTTGCTGGAAGAATGTGTAAAGTTGCTTGACAGGATTTCATTGGAGCTTTGCGAAGCACAAGAAGCTGACGAAGATCGACAAGATACAGAGGATTATCTCAACAATTTGTTGGACACTGACGCGTTAAAGGCTTCACTGCAAGCATTGAGCATTTACGCGAAATGAGATTAATGCCTAATGATTGTTGTTTACGACTGCGGGCTATCGAAGCTGGTTTATACCGACAAGCAATGCACAACCAGTTCACTCATTACGAGGAGCGCAAATTGCATCAGGCTATGGATCAGCTAGAAGCCGTTTATCAAAGAATAGAAAAAAGGTTGGAGAATAAAAGTGCGTAATAGTGAAAGCATCGAAAATATCGCCAAAGCATTTTGCGAGGCACAAGCAGAAATTGGTGGCGCTGTAAAAAGCGCTGAAAACCCTTTCTTCCATAGCAATTATGCTAATCTGGAAAGTATCATCAAAACCTTAAAGCCAACCCTAATCAAATACGGGCTGAGTTTTATGCAAATGCCGCACAGCGACGATGGCGGCGTTGGAGTGCTAACTAGAATCTTGCACACAAGCGGCGAATGGTTCGAACACAGTTTCACCTTGCCTTTGGTTAAACCCGATCCACAAGCAGCAGGATCAGCCATAACCTATGCTCGCAGATACGCATTGCAAGCAGCTTTTGGTATTCCCGCAGTAGATGATGACGGCGAAGCAGCAATGTTTAGGGTTGCAAGCAAGCGAGAGATTGAAACGCTCAGAGGGCTTTTAGTGGCTAAGGAGAGAGATGAAGAAATGCTCTTGCGGAAGATTAAGTCAAAGCACCAGTCAATCAACGATTTTAGCAGCGCAGAGGCGCTCAAGGCGATTCGTTTATTGGAGTCTATACCGTCATGATTATTCATGATGTAGAGCAAGGCACAGAGGCGTGGCATTTGCTGCGCCTTGGTGTACCGACAGCATCCAATTTTGGCAAAGTGTTCACTAGCACTTGTAAGGTTAGCAGCAGCCTAGACGATTACGCCTTAGAACTGGCAGCGGAAATAATTTCTGGTCAAAAATCAGAAGTATTTGTCACTGATTGGATGACCCGTGGTGTTGAGATGGAAGCGGAAGCTGTAATGGCTTACGAGCTGATCAAAGATACCGAAACCGAAGTGATTGGGTTCGTGACTAATGATGAGCAAACGATAGGCTGCTCGCCTGATCGGATGAGATTGGAAGTTAAATGCCCAGCACCTAAAAATCACCTTAAGTACTTTGACGGGGGTAAATGCCCAAGCAATTATTACCCCCAAGTCCAAGGGTGCATTTGGTTGTGTGAAACCGACAGTTGGGATTTTATGTCATATCACCCAGCCATGCCGCCTTTTATCGTAACAGTCTATAGGAACGACGAGTACATAAAAGGCTTAAATGACAGTCTTCAAGTTTTATTGGAGAAGGTCGAAAAACTTAAACACAAAATAGGAGAGTAAAATGGCCACTATTGGCTTGAATTTCAGTATCGATGTTACCAAACTCGATAAAACACGATTTTATCAAGGGAAAAAAGGAACCTACGCCAAACTGACTGTATTTGTCGACAGCGAACAAAGCCAGTATGGTGACAATGGCATTATTTCTGAACAATTAAGTAAAGAAGAACGAGAGCAAAAATTACAACTGCCAATTATCGGCAATGCTAAAATTTTCTATACTAAAGACGCTGATAATTTTGCACAGCAAAAAACTCAGCAAACCGAGCCAGCGCATCATGAAACACCACCGATAGAGGATTTCGATGACGATATCCCATTTTAAAAGTCGTTGCGCTTTCTGTAACGTAGCTGTTAGACGAGATTTTAAGATTTGTAGCAAATGCAGGCAGTCTAGGAATCGCAGTCCGCAAGAAGCGCCGATGGCGTTAAATGCGAATAAATGGTTACAAAAACGTTGGGTTTAAATTGGTGACTGCTGGGGAATTGCACCCCATTGACGAGAGAAGGAGAGGGGGAACGTCAAGGCACTAGCCGCAGTCATTGATTTCTATGTACATTGTTTTTCTTTTCGTATGTTCTCATTGCGCCCAATCCTAGCATACCCATGAGCACAGGCATCATAGTCTCCAAAGGCACCAGAGGTATAACTATTTCTACACCAAATAAAGCCAGCACAAAGTTGCTGAATGGGATGGTAATAAAGTTGCCAAACATGCCCAAAACACAAACCCATCCAACTGCGGGTCGCCAGCCACTAACAAATAACGACTTATGAGCAGCTTCCACCTTGTTGACTTCTAACTGCGCCTTTGCAAGCTCTTGAGCATGATTCTGAGCCATTGTAGCGACTTCATGGGCCAACCTAGCCTTTTGATCTTTATCCTCTATAAACTTATCTAGCAACCCTGTGACTGGGCCGATCAATGATTGCAGCATTGTTTAATCCCTAATCAACAAAATATCGAAGTTAGCTGTCACCCTGGAATCGTTGCCGCTCACATTATCAACTCTGATATCAATATCGGTTTTTTCTGGTATACGCAATGGCGCGTGATAGTCATAGCGATAATGGCCAGACGATTCTGCTATATGCGCAATTCTAAAAGGGTTGCTAAATAGTCGGTGATACATAAGGATTTGACAGTTTTTATTTGAATCAATCGTTGCGTCTAAAGCCGACAAATAGCCTGTGTGCCCCGCAGGGACGGTATAAACGGTCATTAGGGTTTGGGCATAGGTAGCATCAATCTGGGCCACAACTGTCCCTGTGCCGCTTGTAACGCGTGCTGTGATCGTTCCCACATTCGCAACGTCCCCGTAGGTCATGCGAAAAACACGGATAAAAGTATTGCTTGTAGAAACTGCGCTAGTTCCTGTTAGCGTTACGGATTCGGTTTGCTCATTGTAATTTTCATCCAATCCTTCGACTGTCAAAGTCCCCGTGTCGCTTACACTGGTGCTAATACAGTAAATGGTTTGTGCAGTAGCTAACGCTGACCAGGGGTATAATCCTCCCGCTGTCCACACGCTTTCAGGATCGGTAGCTTGATCAATATCAAAGTTAGCGCCAAATTTGTGGACTATTTTGCTATTGGGTATGACTAGCCGAGCGATGTCCAAATACGGGTTCGGTGTTGGTCTTTCAGGGTGAAATTGATACATAAACTTATTTTTTCCTTTCTTCGCAAGCCGTTATTATCTTGCCGTAGTTTAGTTTTTTCGCTGCAATCTCACATTCTTTTAGGGTGTCAAATTCTATCTGATCGGGGCTTATCCAAGACCCGATCATGATGATTAAAATAAATTTCATGTTTACTTAAATCTGTTGTTAAACAGGTCAAACAAGGTGCGGATCTTTTCTTTGATCTGCTCGATATCGCTGTGCATTTTTGCAAGCACAATGACTAGCGTGACGAAGCCGAACGCTATCGGCCAGATAGTTCCAATTGCGTCAAGTGCTTCCATTTCATCCTAGTCTACCAGCTCACCCGCTGGTTGCAGTTCTTCTTTGATCGTATTGACGTAAGCCTGAAATACAGTTTGCAGCTCATTTGCTTGCATGTTCAAATTGCTAATCTGTGCTTGAATTTCTTGCATTCTTGCAACTTTGACTTTTACCGATTCCGATAAATCGTCAATCTCGTATTCTGTCTCGTCAATTTTTAGTGTCGCCATTTTCCTCTCCCTTTTTTAATATCCCTTGTACGGTTGTTGATTCGTAAATTCGTAACGCCAACCACAAAATAGTCATGACAGCCGCAATATCTGGAAGCCAGCCAGCCAAAGACGCTATGCCGCCTGAAACGGCGACACCATCCATTACTGTCTTAGCTGATTCTTCGTTCACCACGGGACACCTGATGCTTGTGTTGGGTTTTTCTGGGCCTCTATATTAGCAGAAAGTGATGCTTCAATCGCGTCCTTGTCAACCCCGTTATCCCAGCACCAGCCTAAAGCCATGTCCTGTGTGATGCTGTCGTAAGCAACAAATGAAGGGTCTGAAGGGTCTGGTGTAAACCCACAAGTGCCGTAGCTAGAAGCTGAGTGTTCACCGTCTACTAAAGTAGCTCGCCAGTGGGCTACGACTACGCCACCGTCTGATAGCTCACGTTCTAAAGTTGAGATTGTCCAAGTTGTCATATTATTCTCCTGTTAAGATTCTAGTGCTGCGACTTTCGCCTCTAGTGTTTCAATACGATCCATTGCTTCTTGCAAAGCCTTAACCGCTTTCATGTAAAGAATGGAGTAGTTGACCTGTTTGGTAACAGTTCCAAGGTCGTTATGTTCTGAGTCTATGTCGGGACTTTCATATACAAGCCCACCCATGCCAGCAGCTTCAACTTCTTGAGCAATTACACCAAGCATATTAGGTGCATCAAGGTTGTCGGCTTTCATGCTGTACTTGCGAACGCGAAGGGCCTTGATGTCATCCCATTGCGAGCTGCTGTCTACGATGTTTTCCTTCAGCTTCTCGTCAGAAATAGCGCCGTAGCTGTTATTAGTGTTTACGATATCGCCGTTGCCGTAAATGTAAAATTTATTACCGACCCCAGTTATTGCACCAGTCATAAACCAAGAGGAAGTATTGCTACAATTAGACCCAAGCTGCGTGTAATAACCACCATCGCCTGATACATTGCGGTTATTAATGGCGCTTGCTGCGACAGTGCCAACGGAAGTCAAGCTCATTACTCCATTGGAATCGATGCGCATGCGTTCTGTGTTGTTAGTAGTAAACGCCAATGGATGATTGGTTTGAGTGCCTAAATAGCCAGTGCCGCCGCCAATGTAAAAGTGAGCTTTTTGTGAGCTGTCACTTGATGATGAATAGTAAATACCACCCGTAGTCGTGGTGTCGCCTTGAGTTTCCAAAATTACATAGTTAGCGATTGATGAAGGCGAACTCGTCCCAATGCCGACATTGCCGCTTGCATCAACCTTCAATGAGTTATTTATATTTAAAGGACGAAATGCGGAAGCACCTCTATCGTATACTTGGATGAAGCCTTCCGACCCGCCTGCAGACCATCCTAGCTCAACAGCATCATCGCCAACTACGTCACCAAAACGAGCATCGCCAATGACTTCCATCTTGAAACCAGAGGTGATTGTACTCGTCCCAATCCCGACGTTGCCTGTTGTGGTCACAGTACCCGTAACGTCGATGCCTGTGGAATTAACCGTCAATTTGGTTGAACCAGCCTTCTGAATGAGCAAGTCACCAATGCCAGCTTGGTTGATAATTGAGTTACTGGCGTTATGGACAAGCGTTAAATCTTGGCTGTTACCCAGACGAATAAATTCATTGTCGCCAAGGTCTACTTGGTCAACGTTGATTTGATCCATCCTGACTTTAACATTTCCACCGCTACGGACAGCAATCAGGTAGTCTGTGCTGACTAAGCTACCACCGTCTGATAATTCACTAATCTTTGACATTATTCGTCTCCTATTCCGTCATTTTACGGCAAATTCTATGATTGGTCAGCCTTAATCTGATCAATCTCGTCTTTCAAGGTCTTAACTGATTCAATCAAATAGCCGATCAAATCGCCATACGCTACGGATAACATCCCGTCTGAACCTTCTTTTACCAACTCTGGTGCTATTTCCTGTAACTCTTGAGCTATAACTCCAGCGCCCTTTTCGCCATTCTTAATGAAAGTCACGCCCCTCATGTTAAAAACTTTACTTCCATCTATTGTTTCAACATCAGACTTCAGTCGGATGTCAGATCCTTGGCTTACGGTTCCCGAAATAGTGATATTTCCGTCTGCAAAATAGTTTCCATTCGTATCTATAGTCGCGCCAGTTGATCCATAACCGCCGTTAAACTTGATGCCATTACCAGCAGCTTCTATGTTTAAACTGTCGCCTGTTTTTGGAACAGTTATGCCATGATTAGGGCTTCCGATATCACCAGCGCCAGAGCCTAAATCGTCAACGCCATTGTAAAAATAGATGCCACCTAAAGGTTGTATTGAGTTTGGATCAGTTGTCTCCCCACGACCCGCTATGAAGATGCCGCCGTATCTGTTGCTGGTTGCGTTTTCTTCATTGACAGCTATCGTCAGACTGCCACCGTCAATCAGAGTATTGTTGAACAGTCCAGTGAAATAAGTCTGCGGATTTCCTTTTGCAACCGCTGACAGACCATGATCTGAGTCGGTGTACGTCAACGCATTATTGATTGACAATCTTCTAGTATTAGTCAAAGAAGGACTACCAGTTGACGGATAAGGCGTATAACTTCCGTCCGTGACCGTTACTACAATTCTGATGAAATACTCGCCTTTAGGAAATCCGTAGACCGTGACCTGTTCAGTCATGTAATAGTCTTCGTCTGTAATCCCGTAAGCGTAATCGGAATAACCGATACCAGTGAAATCTGCTGCTGCTTGCGATGCTGTTGCTAGGTCTGCGCGATAATTCCCACTACCCAAGTCAGTGACTTTGACGTAGTAATTGCTATTTAACTGAGTAGAAGTAAATTTCTTGCTAGATAAAGCTGCCGAACCAAAATTCTGCCAAGTGCTTGGGCTACCGCCTACGTTTTCCGCATACTGAATTTGTAAAGACAGTTGCGACATGATTGCGTTTTGCGCGTTTGTCTCACCGGATATAACGCCAGAAGTTAAAGGCCCAGCATAGAATGAAGCGTATAAAGTTAGGTTTTGGTCAAACTGATTGTCGAAGAACACATAGTCAGTATTGCTTGTTAGGTCTAAAACAGAACTTCTAACAGATATCGGAACCCTAGAATTAGAATCATAAGTTGGAGCGCCGCCTGTAGTGAAACTAACAGCATTTGCAGCTACGTTTAATTTATCCCCATCCCATGTCAAAGACTTGCCCGTAGACGAATCGCCTATGCTTAACTTATAAGCGCCAGTGTCATAGCCTAAGAAGAATCCTAAACCGTCGTTAAACGCGTTCATCGTGCCGCCGTAGAAAGCGCCAGTTGTCCCAACGCTGACAGCCCCGTCAAAAGCTCCGCTAGTCGCTGTTATCGCACCTCTAAACGTACCAGCACCAGCTTCAAAATCTCCATCTGTCGTTAATCTCCAACCAGCAGCCCCTGCGCTGTAGTTTGTAGATTCAAGCGTGTTAGCAAATTTATCTACCGTTACTGCGTCATTAGAAAGCCTTGCGGTGGTAATCGCAGATTCTGCAATTTGACTTGTATTCACACCACTTGCTTTGATGATAAGACTTGTGACACCGCCGACTGTCTCAGTGTCAAACATCACGTTGTCTATCTGTAGTCTGTCTGCTGAAATCGTGCCAGTAGAAATTAAATCACCCGAAACGACTACATCAGCACCAAAATAAATCTTATCTGCTGTAACCGTAAAAGGCTGAATTGGTGTGTCAGCAGTAGATTCAGGACTAACGATTGAGAACTGGTCAGCGACGACCGCAAATTCAGAAAAGGGCGTTGCTCCAGCAGTCGTAGACAACAATCCAAACCCAGTGATGCGATTATTGTTATCTATCTTGACTGAGTAATTAGCCTCGACCCCGTTGATAGAAGTGGCTTGCGTCGTGATGCTTGCAGTATTTTGACCCACTGTTGTGGTTAATGATGATAAATCTTGAGCCGTTGAAGTAACCACCCCGTCAATCACGCTAACTTCTGTGCTAAGACTGGACAATGCCCCTGCGGTAGCGACCACGCCGTTTGTCGGATCGTTTACTGTAGATTCTAATGCGGTAATCTGAATAGCTTGCGTTTGAATGCTGTTTTCATTGACGTAAGTCTGAACCGTTAAAGCGTCTATTGCACTTGATGAACCCGCAACAAAGTCAGTCAAATCTTGTAACTGTACTGTCCCAGAAGTCTCTAGGTCTATTAAATCATCACTTTCATCTTCTACTTCAGTCCTAAAATGAAGGTCTTCTGTATATGTCGCGTTTAATGTGGTAACAGCCGATGAATTGGTTGTGATAGCACCTTCAGCCGTTGTAACCCGTGTCGTCAGTGCTGAAAGACCTGATGCGTTCGCAGCAACACCTGTAGTGCCATCGTTGACCGTTGATTCAAGGGCAGTAATATCAGACGACTGCGTTGTAATAGTGCCTTCAGCGGTTGTTACTCGCGTATCGAGTCCCGATATAGCCGTGGCGTTTGTGGTGATATTTCCTTCAGCAGCAGTAACATCTGTTTGCAAAGTCGTAATGTCTGAAGCATTAGTCGTAATTGACCCTTCAGCAGCCGTGACCCTAGTCGTCAGATTTGACAATCCTGTTGCATTAGCCGCAACACCCGTTGAAGCATCGTTGACAGTCGTTTCTAGCGCAGTCACGTCCGATGTGATTGACGTTATAGAGTTACCCTGTGAAACCGTCGTTGCATCTAATACCGATATAGCGCTGGCATTACTGCTAACATTTGAGTTGGTCGTTGCTAAAGATGTTTGAAGATTCGTAATCGCGGTTGCGTTCTGAGCAATCTGAGCATCCTTTAAAGATGCCCATGCCGATCCCGTCCAATAATATGGATGATTCTGATCGTCTGAGTCATACCAGCGTGAAAACGTAGGTATAGGATCTGGAATACCGCCAACACCCGCGACTGGCTCATTGGCTTGGATGTAGATATCTGAAACGCCGCTGGTCAAATCAACGATAGTATCTTCAAGTGCCGATAGATTCTGCGCGACTGTATTAATTGAACTGTTTAAAGTCTGATTAGAATCGCTAACGTAGATCGCCACATCACCAAGATTCTGGATGTCTACGTCTTGACCTGTTTCTAGGTCTAAGACTTCGCCAGACTCGACTTCGATTTGTAAGATTTCTTGAGCCAAGACTGAATTTTTGACGTCATCTTGGTTCATCACTGTAGAACCATCGGCGTCGTACAAGTTGACAGATATCTGTGCCCCTACGGTCGCATTATCTGCTGGTGCATTGGTAGATCCAGAAACGTCTGCCCATTCAACCCTACCGACTGTAGCAAATACTGTCGTATTAGGGTCAGCATTCGGCTCTAAGTTTGAAACAGCCGCATCATCAGTAGCTGTTCCAGTTCCAGCGCCAGCCCCTGTTGCCGTAAATTTTACGCCAATATTATTAGCTGAAGCGCCGATTGCCGTGAAGTCTGTTGTCCCAATGCTTTGAATTGTATAAACAGACCCAACAACAAAATTACCAGCGCTAACGGCATCTTTTAAGTTTTTAACAGCTCTTACCCAGTAATAACGCACATCACCAGCGCTAACAGAATCTGCTGAGTTAGACGCATCATGTACAAACTGCGTCCCATCTGTTTCACCTATCTTAACTGCTGAACTAAAATTACCATTGGGCGATGCGTAGACATAGATAGTCCCGTAATCAGCGGGTCTAGCAGGGTTTACCCAGTTTAATTCGTTGTTCTTTAACCCAGCAGTAACGCTTAATCCAGATGGGCTTGGAACGCCTCTAAATGCGTCTGTGATGTCCCCAGTTGCAGTAATGGTAGAGTATTCATTAGCCGCTGGGTCGGCGTAGGAAGTCGAAGAATCTTCTCTAAGTGTAAGATTGACACCGCCTTCATCTGAAAACGCCCAACCTACGCACATAAAAACTTTGTTCGACCAGCTTAATTCATCGACTGATACTTGTACCCGATCCCCTGCGGTGATTCTTAGTGCTGATAAATTCGCAGGAAACGTTACGACCTTTTGCTGATCGCTTAACTGAATTAATTTGTTGGACAATCTCTGAGCCATGTAGCTAGAGTTTGTCATTGGGAACTGGACTTCCTTTTCTAAGACTTCCCCGTTATCTCTTGTTACAGCATCGGCTAACTGTACCTTTGGAAACTCGGTTGACTTGTGATTCTGCGCTGGATCAACAAAAAGACCTTTAATCGTGTTGAATCTGTCTGACCGCTCAAATGATGTTTTGATACCAATAGCACCGATCAAGTCATCTTCGTTTAGACTTTCCGTAGGTGCTTCGTAAATACCCGCATGAAGAATATATTTGCCGTTGGAATAAACGAGATGCCCGTTCATTGCAGACAAGATCTTGTTGATATTTGTACGGTGTGAATCAGTTCCGAACAGAACACCGTTCACCGTAAAACGCTTTTGTGTCCCGTTAGGAACATCAACGGAAACATCACACCCATTCGCCGCAGTGACTACTGCGTTCCAGTCTATTTTTGATGGGGCAATGCCCATTCCGAAATCGTCGTTGATCAGGTAATCAGCCAGAACTAAAGCAGGATTTTGACCTTGGCCGACATAACTACCAGCCGTTGCGTTATAGGTAATGAATAAATCATTAGTAGGGTCGTCGCCGTAACCGCCTGTGTCTAACCTCGGGTCGTAGACAGCTTTACCTTTGACGATAGCTTTAATATCTGACGGTGCGTACTTGTCCCAGACTTCTG
>Ga0208645_1000862_pt1 | contig 29805 bp, 52 predicted proteins | sample VirMetDEL_Sep_01_FD_184519 | JGI IMG/M metagenome (GOLD analysis project Ga0208645, IMG submission 184519) | Aqueous microbial communities from the Delaware River and Bay under freshwater to marine salinity gradient to study organic matter... | ecosystem: Environmental > Aquatic > Marine >... | reverse complement strand
TTAATGCATATAAGGTCATCAAGTAAAGCACAACGATGTTTTGCCTACGTTAGCGTGTCCTAAAATTATATTAAAATCGCCATACTTAAACCTAAAATGCTCATCAAGTCTTGGAATACCAAGCCTTAACCCTGTTTTCAAAGTTCCTGCTCGGTATTCGTCTAACTTTTTTATATGTTGATTAATCTCTATTAACATCAGAAAGGTAAATCTTCTTCTCTGTCGGGAGAATGTTGTGCAGTAGTTACCTCTTTTGATTTTTGTATTTCATAGCTGTTAAGCATAGAATATAATCCCTTCTCGCTTTTAGCTATTGTAATAGGAATAGAGCCTCTGCTGTTTACGTTTGCTCTATTCTCGTTTATCCAAGCAATCATTTCATCTGCGTTAATCTTAATATCACACACAATCCAATCTTGCTTATTTTCAAATACTCGTATTCCGTTTACCCAAGTCTTAGTCATTGTTAATCCAATTTAAAAATGTTTGTGCTGTTTTTACTACGTCATCTGCTGTTGATGAAGTTCCTGCGTGGAACTCCGAAGCAGCTTTAATTACTGTTTGTCTAATAATGATTTGGTCTTTATTAGTGTAATTAGCTTTTGGCTGATAAGGTTCGCCATTACCTCTTGGAAAGTCTTTGTTTACAATCTTAGCCTTGTTTTTGTTTTGGTCTAAGTCGTATGTTACTTCCGTTCCCACCTCGTACTTAAACTCTCCGAGTGCGTACATATGTGGGTTGTGTCCGTTGGCAAATGTTACGTTGTATTTATTCATCGTCTTGCCATCTCCTGTTTTAAAGCTATCTGTTTTGTTTACAGATACTATCTTACTTGTATAATTCATCTTCTTGTATTTGATTGGTTAGCACCTCTAATTTAGCTTCAAGTTCTTCTACTCTTTTTCGAAGTACTTCGGTTTCTGCTTCTCGTAACCGTAATAAATCCTCTATATATGTCATATGGCAAATATACAAATTATTTTTAATAAAAAAAGGGTCAGTTATAAACCAACCCCTTTTCATACAAACATATAGAGAAACTAACCTACAAGACATAGGTTATATTGTTGAATACTTATGTATTAATTCGTTTAAGTCATCGTTGGATAACTTTACTGTGTTACGTGCTTTTTGTTGTAATTGTTCAGCAGTACCCTTGCCATACTTTATATCTAAGTTTAAGCCAAATATGTACTGCTCCCCTTGCCCAAATAAATTGCATTTAGGACATTGTACCTGTACGTTTACGTCATCCCAACGTGTAGCATAGTGTTTTCTACTCATAAAGTGTCCTGCGTGTAATCTACTTACGTCATCTATTTTGCCACAAGTAAAACATTCAGCTTTGCCATTCTTAGAATATCTATTCCTTATGTATAGGCTGAATACTTTGTCTAATTTTTTTACTATCTTACTTCGTGTCATTTGTCAATAGCTTGTAAAAGCGACTTACCAATAGGCTCACTAATAGACTGTATTGCTCTATATATTTTTCTTGACATACGCTTTACTTCTTGCTTCTCACTTTTTGTGCTGTCAATACCTAAGTTTGTATATAGGTTGCAATCTAATTCTAAAAGTTTGTCTATTTTCTCTTTGTCTGTTATTTGTTCTGCTAATATATTCTCTATCATATGTCAAAGATAACCATACTACTAAACATCTAAAAAAATACTTTTAAACACATATATATTAATTACTATATACTTGTTTTTATTTATTTGTTATATGTTATATATTAGTTAATACTATATATAGTTAAATGATATATAGTAGTTATATTATATATTATATATATTATATATATCTATATATAGCTATATATTACTTACGAATTTTATTAAACTTTTCAAAACCTCTGCTACCAAAATACGCTACATAAACAGTAACAAGCAAAGTTTTAAGAAGTTCAACCCAAGCTGCATCTATATCAAAGCTGATATTCATACTATCCAAAACTATATAAAGTGTAGTAGCAACCGTAAGATAAATAAGTGTTAATGGTCTTGTGTTTTTACTTAGCCAACTATCAGAAGCCATATCCGCATCCCAACGCTTAGATACTTCTTCTATTTCTAAAATATCCATTTTAAGCAGTTCTAACGCCTTTTCTTTTTCAAATGGGCTTAGGGTATTGTCCTTGTCTATTAAGTTCTTTAAAACGCCTAATAAGCCCTTATCGGGCAATGTATCGCTTAAATTCTTAAACAGACCTTTCTCGCCAACAAGAAACTTGCCTACTTTAGTATCCTTGAATTTCTTTTTCATATATTCTAATTTGAAACTGTACTATAAATAAATAAATGTTTAACTCATCAAAGTTATACTCATCATTTTTAGGATAGTAACTTAAACCACCTATAAAGGATGTTGGAAATAAAGAAATTATTGCTACACTTATCATTAGTACGTTAGTTTAGTAAGTCCATATTACGCCCTGTACTTTATCGGTATCTATGTCAGCGTGAATAAAAGTATCTGCTACTCCTATCCTACTAAACCCTACATCTAAAAGGCAATTAATTAAATCAAATCTATCTTTACTATTGGTACAGGCTATATCTACTGCAAGTCCTTTTGTATGACTACTGCCTTCTGCACCGCCAACAGCTTCATTGTGTTGTTCTGTTCTGTAACCGCTTGTAATGTGTATAGGCTTATCGAATTTATCTCGTACATCGTCTAACATTTCAAGTAGGGTCTTATCCATCATTTGTCCTGAACCTTGCACATCAGGGCTATCAAACTCGCTGTAATTAAAGTACTTCACTTCTTATTTCTTAGTTGCCACCACTTCTGTACGGTATATCCAATAGAAACTACTAATAGCAATAATTTTAAACTATCTTCTATAAGGTCAAATGTACTGACTGTTATCGCTGATAAATTTAGCAAATATATTCTAAGAGTAGTCAAATCCATTTTATTAGTTGTTAAAAGACCACCCTGCAAAAGTGTGGACACCGTTACCTTCTACTTCAATTTCTTTAGACACCCAACCATAAGGGAATTGTATCTCTGTTACAGCAGGAGTAATTACGTTACCTTCTTCGTCAAGTACAGCAGCTTCTGTTTCTTCTGTAATCTCTGATGCCTTCCAAAGAACATCAACAGAATACTTGTCTGCAAGTACAGGCGCAGTAAGCTCGTTGCCTTCCTCATCGTAAGTGCCTTCAGTTACTACTACGTGTCCTAATTTAACAACCGTATGGCTGTGTGAAGGGTGGCTATTCCCTTCCTCATCTTCTTGGTGTGGTAGAGCAGCAATTCTTGTTTCTGCTAACTCTTGAGTTTCAAACTCATATTTTTTAAATATATATTTCATTGTATTAAATTAACTTGTTAATGCTATTAGTTCTGCGTCTGTTAGTGCGGTGTTGTAAACTCTTACGTCTTTAACGTTTCCGTAGAGAGGTAAAGAATTTGTATAATTAAAATTAAATTCACTCAAACCTATTGGCATAGATGCAGATGTATCTGATGTTCCTTTGACACCATTTACCCATATAGTTACTTCGTTTGATTTGTATAAAAGAGCTATTTTATTATATAATGTTATATCTGAAATAGAGTATATAAAATCCACTTCATTATTCCCACTTGAACGTACTTGTACAAGTAATAGATTACTGCCATTGCTATACCCTAATACTATTCTATTAATAGCTGTTCCGTCTGAAATACTCATTAACCTATATGTACTATCATTAGCCAAAGCACTTATCTCTGCATACAACACACCCTCACTATCATTAAACACATTTAAGTTACCTGCATTATTACAAGTTTCCGCACTTCTTGTTACACCCCCAGATTGTCCTGACGTTGGTATATACGAAGTAGCGTAGCTTCCTTCCTCTAATTGTGCACCCCAAGCGTAAAAAGATGCGGTGTCGTCAGTAGTAGAACCTCCTCTTAATCCAATTCTTATAAGTCTTGTGCCTGTTGCGCTAACAGTTTTGGTAAAATCATATCTTACCCATTCAGTAGTAAGTGTTATTAAATTGCTATTTTGGTTATCGAAATCAAAAAATATTTCTTCTCCGCCATTAACCCCTTTTAAATAACAAGAAAGAGTAAATGTAGTAGCAGAAGATGTGTAACCAATGGTAATAAAACTAAAATCAGAAGAAGTAGTTCCACCGTTCATATCTAATACAACCTTATCGGCAGTATTATTTCCATCAGGAGAAATAGCATTGTTAGAAATTACAACAGCAGAACCTGTTCCACTTTGACCGAGCGACCACTCACTAAAATCCTCACTATAAGTAATAATATTCTGCCTCTGTGGCTCTAATAGCAAATGCCCTTTAGTGTTATTTAGAAAGTCAATACGTGGTTCGTCAATACGTACTGTTTCGATTAACCCATCTCTATTTACCCTTGTTGCTGTTGATGCCCTGTCAAAGTCAAAAGGTAGAGGTTTGTAGTTGTTATTCTCGGCATTATACGCAAGTAAATTCTCTGTCTTTTGCGCCCAATTACCGTTTCCTAAATTAAATGTATTTGCCATTAGCTTGTAAGTGTTTGAAGTTCTGCGTCTGTTAATGCTTCGTTGAATACCATTAATTGATATACTCTTTTTTGGTTTTTAAATGACCTACTACTGTCATTATAGCTAAAAAACATACCGTCTAAATCTGTTGCAAAACTTACCGTTCCTGTTGAAGAACCTAATAAGCTACCGTTTAGATACGCCTTACAGTCGCCTGTTTTATATTTTACCGCTAATTTGTAGCGTGTGTTTGGTTGAGCTGCGCCAGTAGTATTATTTCCTATGCTTTGGGTAGTCATTCCACTACCTTGTACAAACACCCTAAATTGACTACGGTAGTTATCTATACTTATACCCTCGCTTAAATCGCTAGCTGTACCCACCACAAAAATATCCATTAAAGCGTCTGTACTGCTACTACTAGTAGTTTCGTATAAATACTCAAAATCTATAAATACTGTACCCTCTGTTTGTCCTATTATGTTTTCTAAACCACTTGTTACTTCGCATTGTTCTACTGTCCTTGTAACTGCTACTGTTGTTGGTATGTAGCTTGTTGGGTAGCTTCCGCTCTCAAACTGTACGCCCCATATATAACCATTACCCGCTACACCTGTACTTTGTGTACTCGTATCGCTATCAGTAAAAAAGAAATCTACAAAATCTCCACTTCCTGTTGCGTTATCTGTTGCTACTATTTCTACTTTTATCCAATCATTAGGATATTGCTCTATTGTTGCGCTTGTTACATTTGTGCCTTTGTATGCTATTGTATTAGTATCAAGGTCAATAATAGTGTTTCCGTTAGCAGGTGTAGTACCATTAAGCACAAATAAACTTCTTGCGTTTAAATACCTTAAATCTCCTTTTTTAGCAAAGAACGACCAAGCATAAGTACCGCTTAATACAACACTTAAATTCTTTCTTAAATACGCACCACTTGTTTGTGTTAGCTTGTTTCCTGTTAAAGCACCATCAGGAGATACGATACTTGTTTCATTTACTGATGTATTGGTAAGCGTAGTACCTTGACTTAAATCTTCGCTATATGTATATATGTTAATCCTCTGTGGTTCTAACAATAGCGTAGGATTGCTTTGTACTACTCCGTTTAATAAAGGATAGTTTAGTCTTGGCGTATCAGCAGCTATTGTTTCTATAAGACCATCTTTATTTACTCGTGTCCCGTTAGTACCACCTGAATAGTCAAAATCTCCATCAGCAGTATTAGGCACAACAGAATATAGGTTTTTTGTACCACCACCCTTGTAGCCACTTGGTATTTGTACTAAAGATGCCTTGTCGTATATGCTCATTCTAATGTGTATTCTAAATCGGTTGCCATTTCTGTAAAGCTAATCCAACTTGTTAAACTTTCCAACTCTGCATCTGTTAATGCTTCTTTAAATACTGCAAGTTCTTTTGTTTTTCCGTAAAATTCATTTGTAGTTGAAATATCAAAGTCTAAAACATCTAACCCTGTAATAACATTGCCAGTTGTATCTGTTGCTCTTTCTACACCATTGACGTATAAACTAAAATCATTCTGTTTATATTTAAAAGCAATTTTATTAAATTCAATTGCATCACTAACATCATAATTTAAACTACATTGATACACACCGCCTAACCTAACTTGTGCTTGTATTCTATTTGATGAACTTGAAAATCTTAATAAAACAGAATTATTAAAATCCCCACCATTACTAATACCTAAAATTCTATTAGTACCATCATCAGCTAAAGCTGCAATCTCTGCATACAAAACCCCTTCACTATCGTTAAACAAGTCGGCATTACCGCTATTGGTTGCTGTTTCAGCAGCACGAGTGGTGGTACTTCCACTATTGGAAACGATGTAGGATGTTGGATAGCTTCCTGCTTCGAGTTGTGCGCCATATAAAAACACACTACCTGTTCCATCTCCACTATAAGTTACTTGACTTAACGTATCTGAATTACCTGTTGTTTTAGTAGCTAAACTTATTTGATATTGATTTGGTGTAGAACCTAATTGACCTACGATTGTACACCTATACCAACCATTACCAAAATTCTCTATTTTTGCATCTGAAACCGTAGTTCCGCCTTGTGATAATTCTTCGCCTATAATACCATTTTCTAAATCAAATACTTTACTAATTGTATTACTATTAGATGTATTTACAAGGGCAAGTTGTATATTAGATAATGTATCTTTTTTAGCAAATACACTTAAAGAATAATCAGTAGATGCACTTAATGAAACCGCATCTCTTATTCTGTGTACATTACTTGTTGCATTATCTGTAAGTTTATCAGCATTTACTGAACCATCAGGAGAAGTAGTTTGATTGGAGCTGACACTTGTGTTTGAAGCTGTCCAAGATGCATCACTAAAATCCTCACTATAAGTAATTAAATTAGTCCTCTGTGGCTCTAATAACCAACTACCAAAACCTGTTGTGTAATCTATTCTTGGAATACCACTTGCAACATCTTCTATAAGTCCTTTCTCGTTTACTCGTGTAGCACTTGAACCTCTACTAAAGTCAAAGTCGGCTTCTTGTATTTCTTTTACGCTTACGTTGTCTATTGAAAAAGTATCAGCATTGTCAGCCATTGAAGCACCAATTCTAAAATCACTTGTGATAGATGTAAATTCAAAAGTATAATATCCGTTACCTGTCGTATATGTTTTATAAACAGAACTACCACCATCGACACTTATTCTAAATCTTCCACTATTATCTAAAACATTAAAACTTGCTTTATATTTTTTTCCACTTGTTAAAATACCATATTGTCGAATTAAAGAACCATTAGAACTTCCATCATATAATGCTTTACCGTTTCCTATACTCCAAGCACTTCCTAAATCCCAATCACTATCCGTATCAAAATTACCATTAGTAACTAATTCTTGTGGTAAGACTTGATAAGGCGGTATAACAGTATTTATAGAGCCATCACTATAAGCAGTAGGAGTAAGCGTAATACTCGCTTTGTTAGGTATATCCCTTAATATCTTATCTGTGCCATCAGAGTTCTCGTAATAGTCAGAATGATTGTACAGCTTATTAGTAGCAGCAGGGTCAAAGTAAATATCTCCCCAACCTTCAGGATTAGGATTTCCCCACTCGCTTCTGTGATATATTTCGTTTGGCATCTATATACTTTTTTAGTTTAACTATATTTTTATTCTTTGGTTTGTACATTCTCATAGAACCCATCCATTAAATAAACTATCTTTGTCAGGGTATATATCGTCATCTGAATTTTGCTCATATTCAGGATATAGGTCGTTATTAAAACTCATATGGTCTATAAACCTTGTTGTATAATACTCTGCTAAATTACGTTCCTTCTGTACTAAAAAATCAACCTCATCTTTAGTAGGTGTTTCTGCGTTTTCGCTTGTGTGCTTAAACAATCCACCATTCTTTAACTGATACGCTGAATAAGGCAAATACTCCACCATTGCAAAATGAATAAGCATAGGAGCAAGATACTCATCTACTAAGGTTTGGTAATCGCCTGTTAGTGTACCTGCAATAATATCAGCTTGTAGTTTGTCGTATAATTTACTACCTGTGTAGTTTCTTACGTGTATCTCTTGGGCTATCTTAATAAACTGTATAAATTTATTGGTATCTACATTACCGTCTATGATACTGTTCTTTACAAGGTCTGTTCTGTTTATGAATAATGCAGTAGCCATATCTTAGTTTTTAAATCCCATTTTATTCCAATAAGCAGCAGTATAACCTTTATACTTCATATCTTTGGGTGCAACAGGTACTTTTTGTGCGTTAGCTTCAGGCTTAAATCCTTGACTTCTTGCTTCTGTTGTACTGATTACATCTCCTAAACTTTTAGAGCCTTCCTTACGTGCATAAATACGTCTAAACCATTTATGATGGCATCTTGCACCACCTTTGTAAAGCCAAATAGAATAAGTATCAGAACCACCCTTGCCAAAACCTGCATTAACCGCTTTGGTTTCCATAGCTACAATATCCTCTTTACGGTACACTTTTTTAGCACTTACCATTTTCTTGCAAAACTCCCTTGATGTGTCTTTAGTCTTTGCAGGATTGTACATATACCTTACAAGATACACCTTGTCCTCTTGCCCTTTTTGCTTTGACTTACCGTCTTGCTCACTCTCACTATATGGCTTGGCACTTCCTGTACTTGCAAGGTTTGTCTGCTCGTTTAACTCTTTAATCTTTTGGTTAAGGTCATCATCATTGTCATAGTCCACTTCTTGCTCATCTATAACCTCAAACTCCTTTAAAAGTTCTTCTTCGTCTTGACCTAAGTCTATAAGCGCATCAGCTATTTCTGTATCTACAAACTTATCTAAATCACTACTTAACTTTACGCCTGTTTCTTCTTCTCTTGTTTCTTCATCTACAATAGCGTTATCCTGAAAGTCTAAAGGTTGTAAAGTCTTAAAGTATAAATTTAAAGAAATATCATTGTAAGCTAATATCGTATCAAAAGCATCTATAAGTAAGTTCTGAAATGGTCTGATAACTATATTCATCATTAGCTTAGTAGCTGTTTCTAACTCCTCTGCGTTGTTTCCAAGCCCTGTATTGTCTTTAATTCCCAAAAGCATAGGAGATACCACCCTGTGTGCTACCATTATCTTACGACTGCTCTCATCGCTTAAAAACTGATACTGATTGTGTGCATCACTTAATTGTACAGGGTCTATGGTAGCTGCTGTTTCAGGACTGTCATTAAAAGATAAAATAAACTTACCTGCATTACTACTTCCTGAAAACTTATTATAAATACGTCTTTCTATTGCTTCTCTTTCTTCTGCACTTGGAGTACCACTATTAAAATTAATAAGCATTGAAGGACTAAGACCTGACTGTATATTATTTATATGGAAGTTAGATATTTCTTCTTCTAAATCTGCATACTGTAAGCCACCTTGATAGTCGGGTGTTGAGTAGTATTTGTATCCTGCTCTGTAAGGCTTAACATAAAGTATTTCGATTGCTTCATTACTTGTACCAAAAGCAGGTATGCGCTTTAATTGGTTAATACGGTTGTATTTAGACCAATCACTTGAATAGTAATAAGCATCTATTTCCCCTTTATCATTGCACTTCTCGGCTGCCAACGTTTCAACAGGCATATGCTCAACCCTTGCTATTTTTTTTCTATCCTTACTATAAATAACCTGCATAGAACATTGACCGAATAATTTAAGGTCGCTACATAATTTTCTTACACAATCTTTATGTAAAAGCGTTACAGCCTGTGCGTATGCTTCGGGTTTCTTGTCGCTATCAGTAGCATCTAAACCCTTACCGTATATCATTTCACTAATACCGTTAATAATAGCGTTGTTGGTAGGGCTACCATTGTAACGGTCTATTAGGTACTGAAAGTATGAGTTTTTATCTCCGTATGTAACATAATCCCTACCTTTTTTTTCTTCAATAGTAGGGCTAACATAATTTGATAAACTTATTGCGTGTATCATAATACTATATAATCGTTATCGACTGTGTCGTTTGTTTCGTAAACATTATCGTTCACATCGTACCTGCTTTGTGTTACAGGTGTTTGGTCTGTGCAAAATAACTTATCTCTATACACTAAAGTACCGTCTGATTTGGTTACTTCTAAAGTATAAAAATGTGCTTCTCTAAATGGTGCATTACTACTGCCAAACGTCATATTAGCTGTTAAGTAATTACCACTTGTACTTGTAGAAGCTGTTATAGTTTCTGACTTATTTGTTTGTTCGTCAGTTACAACGTATGTAAGCGTTTCGTTAGCAAATACACGAGGTATAAACGTAAATGTCTGCGTTTGTGAAACTGATACAATCTTCATATAAGTATAACGTACAAATATGAATATTTACTATAAGGCAAAAAAAAAGGGAGCATATAGCTCCCCCTTTATAATAGACTACCTAATTATGCATCAGGGGTAATCGGTGTAGTAGCACTTACGTCAGGAGCAGTCGCAAAGAAAGGCGGTGCTGTTTCCTGTGCAGTAGCTACAAGTGTAAACCCTGACAGGTCGCCCATTGCTGCGCCTGTTACAATCGTTCCACCTGTAATCTCTGCACCGTGTTCCTTACCAATTAAGAAATAGTTGCCATTATAGTCCTCAACTACATAATGCGCTCTACCTGCGTTTAATAGCTTAATTTCTTCTTGTGTTGCTACATCAAGATAGGTAAATGTTACATTTAGTGTAGTTTCATAAAAAGTAGTACCGTTTTCTCTACTTGATGTTACAGATGTTTCTAAAGATGAATTTCCTTTAATCTCATACTTAAAAAACTCCGCACTTCCATCAGTAGGTAGTGTAATAGTACCACTTGTGTCTGTCAAATCTGCTATTGTCGAAGAATAGTCAAGAATGTAGATGTTTTTTAATCCACCTACTGAATTTTTACAAGGGAGTGAACGCCCTTTAGTTACTGCACAAGCCATATTTATATTTTTATTAAAAAAGGGCAGGTAGGCATTTACCTATCCCACCCCCTTTTATGTTAGTTATTATTATGAGTAAAGAACAATATCCCCTCTTACTCCGTACTGTACACCTGCTGTATAGCGCATTACTACACGTACATTTTGTGAACCGTCAAGGTCAGCCATATCAATAACTTTAACCTCGTTACGGTCATCTAATAGACCTGTACCAAAGAATAAGTTAGATTTTTGAGCAGCTACTGCTGTGTTGTTAGCAAGTCCTTTAGCTACTACCATATTGATACCTTCAAAAGAAAGCTGTCCGCCATTGTACCAAGTAGTACCTTTGTTATCTACACCGTTTGCACCAATAGTAGCAACAAATCCACCTAAAGCACGTACATAAGCACGAGCAATGTTAGAAGATACATAAAGGTTCAAATCCTCTTTTCCGTAAACTGTTGTAGGGATAGCATCTACGATAGCACCAAGTTGTGCAACTACGTTTGTACTATCAACAGTTGTAGCAGTTACATCTGCACCACCGTCAGCAGTTAAAAGTGTATCGAAACCATCAAAAGAACCCTCTCCTGCGCTACCTTGCCAAATAGAAGTTTCAGTAGCGTTTGCTACTTCTGCTGCTACCTGTGCAATAACAAAGTCAGAGAATAGTGGAGGCAATTCGTCAAAAGCACTAAAGCCCATTTGAGCAGCTTCCCAATCTGCGTGTAGCTGTTTCTTACAAATCTGTAAGTTTACTTGCAATTCAGTTGGAGTAAGCACTTTTTCAGTAAGTGTCATTGTTGATGTAGAGCTGTCAAAGTCGCAATCAGCAGAACGTACTAAATTAGCAAACGAACCTACTTTCATAGCAGCTTTATACTTTACATTAGGTAAGATAGTGATTGTACCGCTATCTAAAGTGTCGGCACTCAATAAGGCAGCAGCAAGGTATTTACCTGCAAACTCTCCTGCATAAGATGAACCTGTAATTGTTGGATTAGCCATTTTTATTTATTTATTTAGTTGTTAATTTTTGATAATACTCTATCAAGTGTGGTCTGCTTTCTGTTTTGTGCAAACTTCACATTAATGTTATTTTGTTTTTGTTCAGGATTATGAGCAATAGGCTCGGCAGCAGGTTGTGAAAGTTCCTCTTTCAAATCTTCTGACAATTCAGTTTCTTCTACGTTAGTAGTTTCTACTTCCTCGCTCATTTCTTCTTTCTTTAAGTCCTCAATCATTGCCTTAATTTCAGATACAGCTTCGGCAAGTTCTTCTTTGGTAACGTATCCCATTTCTTCTTTTTCAGCTTCTACTTCTTCTGCTTCCGCATCTTTAATCTCGCCAATAAGACCTTCTTCTGCTACGATAAGAATTTTACCGTCTTCCATTTCGTACTCGCCAACAGGTACTGCTACTCTTTCGTCTTCTGTAACAATAAAAATTTCGTTTCCTGCTTCAAACGCTTCTGCTTCAAGTACAGTTCCGTTTTCAAGTTTAGCTTGTGCTAACTCTACTTTCTCGGTCTGCTCTATATTTTCTACAATATCAGCAGTTTCTTCTCCAAGAAAGGTTTTAATCTTGTTTAACATTTCAGTTGCTTTCATATAACTATAACTATTTTAATTAACTATTTTACATTTTTACAACTCCTTATTAAGCCTTTGTTTTCCTTCTTCTGCTTTTTTGAGTTGTAATTCATATTGTTGTATAAGGTCATTTAGTTCCCCATATCCATCAATTCTTTTAATATCCACACCTAATTCTTTAGCTGCTCTTTCTATGTCATCCATAACCTGATAGGGATTGATACTAAAACCACCAACAAAAGGACTTTTTAAACTTGCTGCCTTTTCTGCTTGTTGCTTGGCTCTAATAACGTCCATAGTAGCTTTTGAAAATCTATCCTGAACGTCTTTAAGGGTTTTTACCTTTCCTTTTAAATCTCTAACAGCCTTGTTAGCATCCCCAACAATACTCAATTCTACTTTAGACAGTTCTTCTTTGTTAATCTTGGCTACTTTAGCCATTACTTTTTTATTCATAATTTATATTTTACCTATACCTTGATTTATTAATTTACCTTTACAGCACTTTATACTGTAAGTGTTTTTTTCAGCACACAAACAACCACGTCTGCTACCTTTAGGACTTGTATGTGATGGTGTTAAGTATTTAATATCTCTCATCCCTGCCCTCTGTTTTTTTTCTTATATAGTTTACTACCTTTTAAACTTGACATTTTTGTTTTAGCGTGTACACCCTTTCTTTTTACTTTGGGTTTTACTATATGCGCTACTTCAATTCTTTTAGCCATTACAGTTGGTCTAATTCTTTTAGTTTACTTTCAGCCCAACGTTTAGCAGCTTTGCCACCCCACAATAAATAAGATATAGTACCACAAGCCTTTGTATCTCCTTCATCGTAATACTCCTCTGCTCTTGATAAATAAGAGTACATACGTTTTATAGTGTTTATGCTTATAGGTTTGCCCTGTGCTAATTGTTGCGCTCTTATCTTACCTACGTCTGTTGCACATTTATTGTTTACTTCTTTGTTTAGGTCTATGCCTCTTTGTGCATTGTTTTTTACAGCATCAGGATAGTCAGAGTAGCTTTCTAATTCTTCTTTTTTGCCATTCTTATACCTTTTGTCATCTCTAACAATTCTACGGATATAAGACAACATCTCCTCTGCTTCTTCTTCTTCAAAGTCGTTTATAGGCTCGTTAGGGCGTTCCATTTTATCTACAAAGTAGCCCTCTATTGAAAACCCTTTTACTTTACCTGTCTTTACAAAGTCATTCCAAACCTCTGAATTGTTTACTTTTACTACTCCCATCCAAGTACCAACAGGCACTTCCATATTGTACTTTCTTGACTTATCGTGTACCTCATCTTCTACTATCCAACTCTCAACAAGTGATAGCCCTGATAGTTTGTAATGGTGTTCTAAAGTACTGTTGTTTTGGTTGCCTTTAATTAAGTACATTTCTGAAGCCTTACGGATAGTATCTTTAGAGAAATATATATAATACTCATCATCGCCTTTACGTCTGTATATGGGCTTATTAGGGACTAATAACGCACCTACAAGTATTTGCTTGTCTTTGTCTACTTCTGCTAATTGTATTTCTTGTGAGTTTAGTGCTATAAAATCTTCTTCAATGGCAGGGTTTTCTACTATTGATATAGCCTCTATTCCTGCTACACTATCCTCGTCAAGTATAAGTTCTACAATTCTCATATTAATATAACGTGTTTATTTTTAATTTTACTAAATTGATGCGCCCTCTACTATATTACGTTCTAAACTCTGTGCTGTTGTTACGTCTTGTGATGTTACAAACGCTTTTATAGGTCTTTGACTTTGTCCTGCAATAGTTTCTGCTAATTGGTTTCCTGCTCCTGCTCCCACAATGTTAAATGCAGGTGGTTGAGCAGACGGTGTACTTGGTCTTGACACATTAACGCTTGGCGCACCACCACCTAACCCTGCTGTGTTTGGTGTTTTTGTAGATGTTATAGCTTTAACGTTTGCTAAACCCGCTACTGTTGCTGCTGCTGCGGCTGCAAAACCTAAAGCAGGACCTACAACAGGTATTTTTGCAAGTGAAGCATAACTATCTTGCGCACCTTGATATGTAGATATTAAAGCACTTGATATAGCCGCTGCTTTACCTGCTGCTGTTTCTTTTCCTAAGTTAGCTGCCAACCCTGCTAAACCTTGTTGAGCATAAGCAAGTTTTTGGTCTTGTGTCATTTTAGCCCAAGTAATCTCATTATCAGCAGCTTGTTCGTTTAAGCCATTTATTTTGTCATCAAAGTCTTTTTTTAACGCTAATAACATTTCATTCTTTTGTGCTTCATCTGTTATCTCACGTTCTATAAGTGCCTTTTTAGCATCATAGTCTTGTTGCAGTTCTAATCGTTCTATCTCACGTTCTGACTTTCCTATAAGTGCTAATTCATTTTGTAGGTCTTTCTGCTCTCTTAATAGTGAGTTAGCGTTTGTTTGTTGCTCACTTCTAAACCCTGTAATTTGTGCTTCAATAGCTGCCTGTTCGTTTAAGGCTTCTTGGTATGCTATTTGTAAGTCTACATTATCTTTGTTTTTAGCTAATTCCGCTGCTGCTTGGGCTACTCTTGCATCTGCATTAGCCATCATAGTTTTTTCCTGCTCGTCTAAAAGTTTACCCAATTCTTCATTAGCTTTTATACGTTCTTCAAAACTCTTGCTTTCGTCATCTCTTGTTTGGCGTAACTGTTCTGCTTGTCTGTCGTATTTTTCAATAAGACCTTGATTGGCTGTTTCTGCTAATCGTGCTGTCTTTTCTAATTGTACGTTAGCTTGTGCTGCTTTGCCTGTTTCTTTAACATAATCAGAAGTACCCTTAACTATTTTGTTTACTGCTTCTGTTCCTTTGTCAAATGAGTTATTAACGCCTGTTAGTACATCAATACTTTCTTTTCCTGCGCTTTTAACATCTTCTAAAGCACCTTTAAAATCTCCACTAAATACTTTTTTAACAGCACTTGCTAAATATCCTAAAGTGTCTAAATAGCTTTCAAACCTTTCTTGTATGTTTCTTTTAAAAGCATCCGCAAAGTCTTGTAGTGATTGTTTAGGGTCTTCAAATATAGCTTTAAAGAAGCCTGTAATCTTACCGCTATTGTTTATTACAAAATTAGCAAAGTCATTAAAAGCAATAGACACAAATTCAAATGCTGTGTTAAACGCATCTGCCACTTGTTGGTTTTGCTCAAATATCTCTTTAAGTTTAGCAAAGGCAGCAATAGCTAAACCAATACCTGCTGCTTTTAAAGCTGTGCCAATACCTTTAATACCCCTTGATGCTTTCTTAGCACCTGTTTCCATACCCTCAAAGCCCTCTCCTGTGGTAACAAGGTCATCATTTAGGTTTTGTATGCTTTCATCTACTTTCTTAATACCCTTTATAGCTTGTGTAGTGTCTGCATCTAATTGTAATACTATTTTTTCCATCCCGCTTCTCTTTTAATCTTTTTACCTGCACCCATAAACCCACTTGGTAATTCATACTTACCTTGTGCTATGCGTATGTTTTCTGTTTCGCCATTTGCGTACTTCAATAACTCTAATATATTTTGTAGCATTATACTATGTTTAATAATTCTAAGTTGCTTTCGCCTGTTAGTAGGTTTGTGTTTACGCTGTTTATAATATACTCCCTACCATTTATAATAAATACATCATTAAGCTTATAGTTTAATAATATCCTTAATGGCAAATATGCTTTTACTTTTACTAGCCTTCTTTTAGCATTAAAAGTATCTACAATATAATTTTTATAATAGTTTTCAAATAAGCTATCATCTTCTACTAAACCAGTATACTCATCAACTTCTTCACCAAAATTTAAAGATTGACTTGTACCATACGTATTAGATGGTCTATTATATGTAGTTAATCCTGCTGCTGTGCCTGTACTTATGCCATTGTAAAAACTTAAATAATTCCCTACTGTTAAAGTTTCATTTGTTATATTTAAAATAAGGGGGTCTATGTTTATTGGGTTTTGGTCTTTATCAGTACAGTAACCGTATTGCATTAAACTTTGACTATTATTAGCCAAATCATTAAGTCTTTCGTAAATCATTTTACCAAAAGGCAATTGCACTACATACTTACCACCTCTATTTGTTGTTTGTACATCTGGATTAGATGCTGTTGTACTTTCTAAGTCGGCAAAAACTTTGTTGTTAATCTCACTAAAGTTTATACCTAAAAATGTATTTGGTTTTTTAAATCTAAAGGCTATCTCTTGGTAAGGTATGGCAAAATTTACATTGCTTTCATTTACGTCTATAAATTCGCTTACATCGTAAGAATTTCCTGCGCTATAAAAATTATCTAACGTCATTACCTTAATCTTACCATCGTCTTGTACGAAGGCTGTAAGGTTAAACATCTTAAATAAGCCAGTAAGAAAATCAATAACTTTTAAATCAGGCATTTGGTCTGATACTACTATATTACTAACAGCACCGTTAGGCTCTATTGCGCTACCTGTAATTTGTGTATCGTAATTTGTAACAGTACCCCCACTAAATACTTGATACCTAAAATTTATTGTAGGTGTAAATGTTATAGCAGGGTCTTCACTTGTTACCCTGTATCTTATTTTTCTTATTTGACCATAAGGATTGCTTGTACCTACAAATACATTAATTAATGAAAGTGTACCTGTTCCTGTTATTGAGGCTACTGTAAACGGTGTGCTTGTAACATCTTCAATAATCATTGTGTATTGTGATGTACTTGTTAATATAAAAGTAGTGTAGTATTGATATGATGGGCTACCTAAAAAACTAGCTTGTGGTCTTATAGTCCATATACCCTCTGTTTGACTGCCTGATAAAATTGTCATTGAAGAATAAGGAGATACAGCTGGATTGCCACCCTGTAAGGCAGGTGTCCATTGATTAGGACTTGCACTAGAAAAATCAAAGCCTGTAATTGGCATATCTACAACTGCTGTACCTGTTACATTTAAGCCTAGTGCGCCTTTTACTCTACTTAACCACAAATATAAAGTACCCCATAAAGGATTATTAGTTTCGTCAAAAAAGTCATCACTTGCTCCACTTGTAAAAGTCAAGCCTGTATAGCTTTCTATCTCGTCTACAATAGTACTTAATTTAATAGCGGGTTTAATATCATTATATCTTATCCCGTGATTATGTGAACCACTACCTCCACCTCCTGTATCATAATGTAAATTACGGTCATCAGCAGTATGTGTACCGCTATCAAAAAATAATCTTTCAGTATGTGATATTAAGGGATAGCGTATTGCTCCACTTGCTAAACTACTTTCTAATCCTGTTTTTACAGTTGATACTCCGTACTCGTGGTCATAAGTAGTAACACCTTGAAATACTGTACTTAGTTTAGTTTCTTTTAGTTTTGTTTTTAAATCTACTGTTTCTCCAAAGAATGTAATCTTATACGAGTGCGCTTTATTGTTTTTTAATGTAACACCATCAAGTCCTATAAAACCTTTTCTAAAAGTTAAACTATTTAATTCAATTGTTGCTGATACTAAATCATTAGCATTAAAAGAAAACGCAATGTCAATATCGTAATTATAATAATGCTTAAAAATTTTATTATTAGTCTTACTCGCTGGTACATTAAAAGATTGACTAAAGGCTGTAAATATAGAACCTATATCTTTTACATTTTGGATGCTGTCTGTTATTGTAACACTTTCATCCTTAAAAAGTTCTAGCCTTTGTCCTTCTATGTATAATTGTATAACCACTATCTTACCGTGTTAATTTTATCAAAGGCATACTCAAAGTCAATGGTGTATTGTACAAGTCTATCGTTTAGGCTTGTTTTGTATGTTACGCTTTGTGTCTTAGGAATAACAGCCAATACTAATTCTGTGTCTGTTAGTTTGGTAAGCCATACTTGTTCACTCATCATAAGCTGTTTAATTACTTCGTTGTAATCTTCACTTAAATAGTTAGTGTTTAGTGTAATGCTTTCTTTTCCTAATTTATTGTACTGTGCTACTTGTGGCTTGTATGTTGCGTATGTTAGCGTTCCAAAGTCCACTACGTTTGCCTTATACGTTTCGCCTGTTGTATTTAGGCTTTCTGTGCTTTTAAGGCTAAACCAAATATCCTGTAATGCTCCAAACTTATTTACAAAGGTTATTTTTATTGGCTCATACTTAGTACAAGGCTCTGTAACTATTTTAAGCACTTCTGTGCCACTATCGGAGTTTATATATAGTTCATCTACCAATCCTACATCAATACTGTCTAAAAACGCATCTAAAAGGCTGTTATCCTCAAATGTACCACCGTCTGCTAATACACGTTCTTTGTATGTGTCTGTATTATCGCTTCCTGATACTGTGATGTAGTCTATTTGTCCGTTAGTATTGGTGGAGCTACTTACTGCCTGTACTCTTTTAACTTCTCCTTTGTATAAAAAAGAAACACTATCTGTGTCTTCTGTAAATACAGGCACTCTTACATTTTGGTCGTCAAGTCTGAATATCTTGTTATTACTTTGTAGGTACGTTCTGCTAAGTTCAGGATTGATGCCATCTTCAAAATAACCATAACCGTCAAAAGCTATATAATCAATTTCAGCAGGGTTTTCAGTTCCACCTGTTGTAGTTATAGTAAAATCAGGTCTTGCCCAAACTGTTTGGCTGTCGTATTCTCCGTCAAACTCAATATCTAAATAGTCCCTTACAAGTTCGCTAATCTCAAATACTACATAATTGTTACTTCCTATTGGTGTTTTAGTTATTGTGTATCTTAATTCGCTTGATGTTGGTGGTGTAAGTTTTACACCTGTATAAATATATAATTCCAACTGAACACTTGTTATCGTGTTTGCAGATGGTGTAACCTTTATATAAAAAGGGCTTCTTACGTTTATTTTAGTTGCCACTTGTTGCTGATGTTAAAAATTCTTCTAAATCTAATTTATACGCATCCACTAACTCTTTTGGTAGTTTGTCAAATGCTTGTTCAAAACTCTTTGTAAAGAAATTGCTCGGTTTTATACCCTTTCTAAATATGCTACGTGCTATAAGGTATTGTAAACTCTTTCTCTTTATAAATTGCCCTTGTGCGTTTCTTACTCCTTTAATGTTTTTTCTAACTAACCATTTATCCAATGCTTTTGGTGGTGGCATCTTATCCCTATAACTAAAGGGCGTTTTATACTTCTTTTTAGTGCCACTTACACCTTTGTCTTGGTATATACCGTAATCCTTCATAAAGAAGTTTAGGATAAAGGCATTTGCAGAAGTTTTAAGGTCGTATCTTAAACTATTGTATAGTTCGTTACTACTATTCTTCTTACCCTTTGTTAAACGTGTTCTTGACTGCTGTATAACACGCTTGGCAAACCCTTTTAATATGTCCTCTGTGTTGTCTAACATAAGTAAATATCGTTTGGTATTTGTATGTCAAAGGTTGCAGACCATCCTGCTAATTCGTTTTCAAACCTATCGTAAAATGGCTCACAGCTTGGGTCGCCTACTAATTGGTAGTTATCGTTGTATAGTGTTCCCTGTCTTAGTAAACCAAATAGCTTATTCTGTACTGCTAATTGTGTGTTGAGTACATCTTGCTCGTTATCATTGCCTACAAATATATCCGTAACCTCATCTTTGCTTACATCTACAATATCCATAGATAGTAAACTAATGTTTATATTAAGTACTTGTTCCTGTACGGTTACGCTATTTATGATTAGGTGTGATAGTGGGAATATGGTTTGTTTAGACAAATCTATTTCTGTTAAGTCGCCTGTTGTTACTGTATTTACATTTTCATCAAGTAACAGTTGGTCTTTTATTGTTTGTGTTATAAGGTAAAAACCTCTTACTCCTTTATTTGCCATTTTTAATTCTTTTCGCTTCTAACTCGTTTTTCTCTTTCATAAACTCCAACGCATACAAACAATCGTGTACACCTAATTTAGTGATATTTTCAAATCTTGTAATATCTCCGTTAGCCAATCCGTATATTGATTGATACCAACCCCATTTTGCTCCAAAGTTGCTTTCTGCTGTAAGTCCCCCTGATTGTGTGAATAGGCTATCATAGTCTGACATAACTCGTTCCCTAAATTGTAAAAAAAAACAATAGAACCAAGTACGGCATCTAAAGGCATATTCTTATATACGGTTGCATCTTTTACTTCGTATTCTTCTATGTTATACAAAGTATCATATTTGCCCTTAATCGGTCTGTAAAGTACCGCCATTGCACGTTCTATGTTATCCCAATCGCCTAAGTATGTGTCAAGGTCTATATATTCCCCAAAACTCATCTCATCAAGATTAGGTATAAACCCATACTCTACGTTGCCTATTTTAAAACGTCTTTTTAGTGGTGGAGTGCCTTCAAACATCTTAGATAGCTTTGTAACTATCGTTTGTATGTCAGATGCTTTAATGTGCCTTGCAATCTTATCGGGTACATTGCAAAATATAGTAATCATCTTTAGGGCTATTTGGTTTTCAGTCAGTCCTTCGGGTAATTTAAGATACTGCTGATATTGCCCTAATGTAATGTCATTTAGATTTGTTGGTACGTTTAGTGCATACTTCATATAAATATAACGTATATATACGAAGTTTTTAGAAACAAAAAAAAGGGCTATAAAAGCCCTCTATAAAATTCTTGTGTTCTGTGGAGTAAATCCCACACAATATAATCTTTGTCTTGTGGATGCCTTGCTTTTACGCTTATCCCTGTTCCTATGTCGATGTGTGTTATTATAACGCCTGTATGTAGTTTATGTAGTTTCATATCCTCATTTCTTGTTCCCAAAGTACAGGTGTCCACTCCTTAAAGGTTTCATTCCAATATACCTCTCTCATTATTTCTAAATCTCCATTGTACTCGTAATGCTTGTTTCCTATTTCTATAATGTTCATAATCCTATCCATTTATCTACGTGAGCGCATATCTGCAAAAATAAGCAAACCCATCCAAAGGCTGCAAAGTAAATGATAAAGTCAAATATAAAGTTTTCTATCTTACGTTTCATAGTATTAGCTTAAAGGGATTGTATTGAAAAAAGTTTTAGCTTCTTCATAGGTTCTAAAAGATACAGTTTCAGGTGCTTTATTCCACACGCTATACTCTACGTCATAAAACTGACCACCATTTACTACTGTTAAAATCGGATTGTATTTGTACTCTGTTCTCATAATGTTTGTTATTTATACAGCAAATATACACAAATATATTTATTTACAAAATGTTTATAAAGTTTTTTTTTAATGTATGTAGTACTTACCAAAGTTAGGCTTACTTAATATAGAGTAACAAGAGTAACGTGCTGCATCAAGTGTGTGGTTAAATGCATCTTCGGGTACGTTGGTTATTCTACCTGCTCTATCTTCTTTCCACTTATAGCTTCTAAATTCTTTTATCATATTCTCGCTATCCTTTGTTACGTGGAGTTTGTAGCGTTTAAGTAAGTCTATCCCTGCTAATACAGAGTTGCTACCTTTATACGACTTCATTACTTTGTGTCCGTATCTTCTAAGCTGTTCTATTATTTCAGGTCTTGCACTATCAGCGTATGTAATACCGTTTACCTCAACACCTTTTAAGTATTGGTGTATGTCCTCTGTTGTCATCTTAGACCTATATAGCAGTTCCTTAAAGTAGAGATTATGGTCTTTCTTGTATGTTGCAATAAATGTAGTAGGGTCGTTAAATCCAAAGTCCATCCCATAAGCCACAAGCTGTGCATCGTCAGGTATGCTATCAATCTCCGTGTACTTAAATATAGTTGCTTTAGATATTGCCCTTTCCCCAAGTCCATATATACGCCAATAAGTATCATCTGTTTCTTTTAGTAGTTCTATCTCGCTTATTATACTATCATCTAAAAATGGATTATCTAAATAAGTAGTCTGATAGGTTTCTACGTCTTCTCTTGCTTCTAACTTCTCCCATATCCAATGATACTCATCTGATGGGTTTAAATCGCCTATAATCTTGTCTGTTGTTCTGAATACCAACTGCTGCCAGTCTTCAAAGTCTAACTCGTTCATCTCATTACAGAACAGTAAATCCCTTTTGCGCCCTCTTACTTTTTGTGGTTGGTCTAAACTAATAAACTCTATAAGGTTGCTATCTAACTTGTATTCGTGGTTTGACTTATTATGGTACTGCTCATCGTATAAGTCCATACGTTTAAGTATATCCATAAAGTCCCTCATTACTGTTGCCCTAACAGCAGGGAACGTCTTACGACATATAGTAATGGTTTTGTTATCGTTGTGTTGGCAGTAGTGTAGTATAATCCATAGCAGTATGTTGTAGGTCTTACCGCTTCTTGTACCGCCTATCTCTAATGTTATTTTTTTATTAGAGTTGGTTAGGTGGTTATATACTTTATTTACCTGTATTGTTGTCAATCACTTCTACTTTGAAACTCTTTTGTTTCGTATCGTGCTTTATCTCTCGCTTAGTACCATTAAGTCTATGAGCTTCTTCATCGCTACTTATCATTTTCATAGCAGCTATTTGTAATACAGGAGCAGACGTTTCTTTTATCCAGTTATTAAGTAGTGCTACCTTCTTGCTTGTTCTATTTTCTTCTATTGCCCTTTTTATAGCGTTACTTTCGTGTAAATTATGCTCATAAAAGGTTTTTTTAGCGCAAGGCAAATAAGCTACAACGTGTTCTATAAACATCAACTTATGCTCTGTAATGGCTTCTAATGCTTTCCGTTCAAGTTCTTTGGTATCGTACATATTAGTATAACGTACTTATTGCTTTATTTTATAGGCTATTCATAAAACCACTTTTCATTTTCAGGATAATCTTTTATCACTAACTCAATATAAAAGAATACTAAATCGAGTACAATAGATTTATATATACCATTAAAATATGTGTAAGTTAAACCTATGCCTAATTGACTGTGGTATCTGCCTGTTTTTAGTTTCATTAATTAAAATGCTACTATTGTTTCTGATGCGTTGTATATCTTTGTTTGTTGGTTTCTTGGTCTTATGTTGTTGCTTCTTGCTTCTTTTAACTGGTTTCTTAGTTGCTCAATTTCATTTGTTAGTTCACTAATCTTTTGTTGCATCCTAAGGTTTTCCTGTACAAAGTCATCGGGAGTTTTAATCTTCACACCCTTTACAAATACATCATATACACTATCGTATAGTTCTTTTAGTAATACATCTGTCTTATAATCATAGTCAAAGTTTCTTAATGCGTGTAGTGTTGTAGCGTGTGTCTGACCTACCGAATGTGCCATAGCTGTATAACTTATTTTAGTTGTTTGGCTTAGTGCTTTAAAGTAAACCTTTCTTGCTCTTACTACTTCTTGTTTCCTACTTACCCTCTCTATGTCTATGTCTGTTATTTGTTTAATTATGCTCTTTAGCTTCTTAATCTGTGTTCTTTGTTCCTGTGTAGTACCTTGTAAGTATTTTGTGTATCTCATCTGTATAATAGTTTATTAGTTTCTCGTTATCGTTTTCATATGCTCTTTGTAGTTCGCCTTTAAAATAGGCATAACTTTTTATTAGTGTTGTTTTACGCATCATAATTTAAAGCGTCTAATATAATCATTTCTTCTTTAACCTCTTGTAGCATTTGTAAGGCATCGTAATAATCCCCTAACTTAATTGCTAACTGAATCATCTCTATGTCGTTTATAAACTCTTGCATTAAAATAAAGATATTTGTTTACTGTTTATTTTTTTCCAATTAATTTTTAAATCATTCCTGCCATCTTTTTTTACTATATGTTGGCATATTTCATCTCCCCATAGTTCAACCATTTTTTTACAAGAATTTAATTCTTTGCCATTTACATCGTAAAAAATTTCTTTTAAACCACCACCGTTACTACCGTTAGGCGGTGCAGAAAAGGCATACAATGTAGTCCTGCCTGTTTTTAAACCTTGTTTTATTACCTGCATAGCAAAATCTCTATCCTCCTTTCCTGACACTTGTTCCCTGTAATATATGTTTTTAATCTTATTATTACTAACGTACACACAAGAATCACAAAAGCTATCTAATATAATAGGCTTTGTTGCGCTCCAAGCATATTGCCTGTATTCTAAAGCTCCTAAAGATACATCAAGTTCTTTAAATTGTTTTTGGGCATTTATAAGCACATTGTTGTCTTTAATTAATTTTGTGCCATCCCTGTAATAAAGTGCAGTAATGTCATCATCTAATTGCCAATATTCATCAATATTATTTTGTTCTGTATATTTTTTTATATAGTTTCTTACATACACAATGCCCTTGTTGTTTTGCGGTAAAACAATAAAATTACTATTAGGGTATTTGTTTTTATATGCTTGTTCTTCTTGTGGCTCAACTACTAAATATAAGCCCTTATGATTTGCCAGTAAATCTGCTGTCTTGCAATTATTGTATCTTGCTTTAGTGGGTATAAATATATTTAGCATAGCTGTAATTGTTTACTATATTTATGGATGCATAATTGGTTTGCTTTACTTATGCTTAATAAAAAACCATAATCTGTTCCGCCTGTTTGTGTTGTGAACCCCTTTTTAAGTTCAGGGTTGTTTTTATTATAATAATCTTTAAGTTGTTTTGTTGAAAACAGCCAAAAATTGTTTTGGTCACCAATTACATAAAACATCTGCTTTGTTTTAGTTTCCCTAAATATACCACTTGGGTATTGCTTATCTGGGTATTTTCTTAAAACTGATATAAATAGGTTATTGTATTTATTATATGATTGATCGTTTTTTATTTCAACCCCCTGCCTGTTTTCACCTCTTTCGTATTGCCCTTTTTTGCTTACAAAATGGCTTAAAGTTATATTAAGTTCGTCATTAAAATAATCGTAAATGTATTCTTCAAAATTATTTGCTTGTTTGTATTTATGTGTTTGCATTGTTATAGTGTTAAATATCCTGTCTTTTCTTGTTTTAATGTTTGTAATTGTTTTGTTGGACTTTCACATTTATACATATACTCTCTATAATATAGTACAAAACTTATGCGGAGCCAGTCTTCGGAACAATTTTTAAATTCAGTATTACCGTGCCACTTATGCACATCAACAAAAAGTATGTCTGTGTTTTGTAAATCAACAGCAACACGGTATTCGGGTAATACAAAATAGCCTTCATCATAATGACCTTCCCTGTAAACAATTAAATTGCCAAACCCATCCCTGTAATCGCCAGAGTCTTGGTGTACTGCTGTTCTAAAATTTTTATTTACAGTAACAGTTGTAAAACAAGTATCTTGTATTATGTAATTTTTGTTTGTCCCTTGCGCTATTGCTGATTGCCTTGCGTAATGTTCAGGACATAATTCTTTGTATTTATCGTCTATATATTTTACAAAAGGTATTCCTTTTTTAAATTTATCAAAATGTTTTTTAGCAAAAGCTGTTTTCCTGCAATAGTGTGTCATTGCGCTTTTATCCATATAGCCTACATTGCCAGAAGTTACCTTATTACCAACTGTTATATTACTTACACTTCCGTCTTTACGTATTCTTTTATGTATGCTGCCACTTGCTGCACCCCTGCTTTCGGTTACTTGTATGCTGTCTTTAAAAGAATTATAACCTGTTTTAAGTAAATCCATAGGTATTGCATTCTTTCTAAACCTAAATAGTAATTCGCCTGTTGCTAAATCATAGCCATCTGCATCGTGGTCTATTAATAAATCATAATGAGTTTGGTCTAAATACTTTGATTTTAATTTAGCCGCCTGTTTGTCTGTTAGTTTCTTTTTTAACTTATATGTCTTTGCCATAATTTTCTTTTAAAGTGTGTAATAAAAAATCACTTAAATTACCCTTTTGTTGGTATTCTTCTTTATATAGTATTTGTATGCCTTTTTTACATAGCCTTTTAAACAACTTTAATTCTTCTTCACTAAAATATAAAATAGTAGTTGTTATTTCTGTGTTGTCTGTTGGACTGTTATCAACACCCCAGTCGTCTTCAAATAATTTAATCATAATGTCCCCCTTAATGTGTAGCTGTTTAAATCTGCATTTTCTATAAAAAACATTTTATACCTTTCTATTGATTCTAATGTTTTGCGTTCGCCGTCAAAATAAAATTGCTCACTTACGTCATATATAGCAATATCTAAAGTGCCTTTGTCTAAAACTATAAACTTAAACTCTGTGTAAGGCACGTTAAATAATTGGCAGTAAATATAAGCCTGTATATCGTACCCGTACTTTTTAGCTGAATAAGGGAATGCTCGTATGTCAGTTGTAGTTTTTAAATCTACAATACCGTGCTTACCTAATACATCAGCCTTACCCCTAAGTGGTAAATCGTCAATAATTCCAACAGCAGGTACTTCAAAATCACAATCTGTGATGAGTTGTAATGCTTGTTCGTTTTTTAAAAACGCATCAGCTAATCTTTCAGCATCTGACTTTTCTTTCATAGTAAAAACTTTACCGTGTTCCGCAAGTGCTTCTTTATACTTCTTTGTGTTCTTGCTTTGTACATCCACAAATATCTGTGAATTAAATACTTCAGGCTCTAATATGCTTGTATGGAATAACCACCCATCTCTTAATGCTTGGCTTTCTTCATTACCGTATTGTGTAACGTAATGGTACTTTTTAGGACTTGACTGTAATAATTTAATACTACTGCTACTTAGTGCGTGTTTGCCTAAGTGTCCGTAATAAAAACTATCGTCATCCATTTTAGCAAGTAACTCTTGCTCATCCCACTTTTCTCCGTTTAATAATTGTATCATAATTTCTCTATTTTTAGTTTGTTTAAATTACTATAATTGTTTCTCTTGTAATTGTTTGTAAAATTGTTTATACTGTTCTGCATCTTTTAATGCTTCATCTCTACTATCTATTAGTTTTTCTATTCTTAGTTTAGCTTCTTGCAGTTGCATCTGTAATGAATTAACATACAAGTAAGACGTGCTTAAATAATTGCTTATTATTTCAAGCTGTTTGCTATCGGGTTTTTGCTTTAATCCTTTTAGCACAACATCACTTGCTGCTCCAAAATCCCCTTGAAACTTTAACTCAAACAGTTGCATCTCTATATACTTTAGCGCATATTGCTAATCGTTGGTCGGTGTTCTTAAACTCCTTAACCATTGTTGGGTCTGTTATACATCTTTGTATAAACTCATTCCTTTTCTCGTTCTTCTTCGGTGTTGGTATCGGCATCTTTTAATTTATTTACTACTTGTTCTAATATCATATACAGCTTTACTACGTGCTGCTCTAATTCTGTTATACGTGCAGATTGACTTGCTCTCTTTTTATTCATATATGTTTGTTATTATACTTTGTTCCTCTCTTAGCAAATATACACTTTTTTTTCTTTTGTTAGTATTCCACATAGTAGTTTTTGGGCAATACAGCTCATCAGGGTCATCTAAATTTAAATCATTAAGCCAAAACATATAATTACCTTTTGGGTCATTTACGAAGTAAAACTTCTGTATATCGCTATCTAACTTCATAAGGTTTTTATACTTGCTAACCTCTAACATTTTAGTGTCGTAATACTTATCTCTAAACTTCATCTCAATAACACACTTTAAACCTTTAGGTGTTATACCCTGTGCATCAAAAGGGAGTGTAGTTTCGCCTGTATGTACTAACCTCCAACCGTCTAAATTAAGCGAAGCTACTAAGGCTTTTTCAAACTTAATTATTTTTTCTATCTTCATATACCTTGTTTATTTGTGCTATCCAATTCTTGATGCGCTTTGGGCTGCACGTACAAGGCTCGTGGTATGGGTGTGCAAATACATCAGCGTGTACTTGGCAAATCATTTTATACTCATCTGGTTGTAATCTATCGCTTTTAATATTTAAAAACGCTTCCCATTGTGTTATTTGGTGTTCGTCTAAATATCCTTTAGGCATTGCGGTCTATTGTTATTTCGTTCCACTTCTTTCTACGTTCATCACAACCACAGTCAGGATACATCTTTTTGTATATGTATCTTATCCCTGTGTACTTTGTAATGTAATATACTAAATCCCCTAATCTCATAACTTATCTTTTATCTTACGTTTAACTTTCTGATAGGTGTTGTATAAACTCCTGTATTCTATTGTGGTGTTTCTTGCTAAAGCAGATATGTTACCAGTATCTTGTACAAGTTCAAACACCTTTTTGTCGTACCAATGCATCTCGTTGAGTGCTTTGTTTACTTTGTCAAAGGCTTCTTCAAATAATTTCTCATCTTCCAACTCTACCTTTGTTTTACCTTCTATGATGTAATTTATGTAATCGTCTGTTAGGTCTACGACTTGTGTACGCTGCTCCTTACGACATAAATCCAAAAACATACTACGCAGTACCTTGTAAACGTAAAAGTCGTTTATATCGTCTTTATATGAAATATCAATACCATTCCTAATAAGCACCAATAGTTTTAAATACATCTCCTGTACCAAGTCTTCTGACGTGTCAGGGTTGCACCCCCAACTTCGGCAGTAGCTTATCCATTTATTGTGTTTGCTTGTTAGTATGTCGGTTATCATATAAGTTGCTGTTGTTCTCGTTTAGGATACTCTATTGGGTTTTTACCCTCTATCTTAAAGCCTACATTATTTAATACGCTTTCAAGTCTTATAGGTTCTTCCAATGGTGTTGGTCTGCCACCTGTATCTACGTCTTTAATTTTCTTTACGTGTAAGTGTGAATACATCCAATCACTTGGAGAATAAATATACCTGTGTATCACTAAAAAGTTATCGCACCTATTTACAAACTTACCACCACCCTCAACGGATGCTGCACTTGGTGGGATAGGGTGTCCTTCATAGTAATGTCCTTTAGAGTGTTTCATTCTTAGGCTTTCAGTAGCAGCGTGTGTACATACCCAAGTAGATATGTTATTTTCTTTGCAGAATATGCGTATCTCGCTTGTTGCTTGGTAATCGTATTCGTGTCCGCTAATACCCTTTAAAACTTCCTTATCCTTATTTAATGAGTTGTAAGGGTCTAACAAAAACCCCTGATACTCCCAAGCCTTTTTTACGTGTTGTGCTAAATCTAATAGTGATTTGTAAGTGTATAATTTAGAAGCATCAACAAACTTAAAATGCTCATCAATCCATTTAACTCTTTCCTTGTAGTGTGTTTCTTCTATTTTGTTTATTGGTTTGCCTTCTAAAAACTCTACTATCTTGCGTATAATAGAATATGGCTCATTCTCACTACTGAAAACAAGCCACTTTATCTTATGTTTTAATGCATATAAGGTCATCAAGTAAAGCACCAACGATGTTTTGCCTACGTTAGCGTGTCCTAAAATTATATTAAAATCGCCATACTTAAACCTAAAATGCTCATAGT
>Ga0208645_1000860_pt1 | contig 29861 bp, 42 predicted proteins | sample VirMetDEL_Sep_01_FD_184519 | JGI IMG/M metagenome (GOLD analysis project Ga0208645, IMG submission 184519) | Aqueous microbial communities from the Delaware River and Bay under freshwater to marine salinity gradient to study organic matter... | ecosystem: Environmental > Aquatic > Marine >... | reverse complement strand
GGTTTCCGCTCACCACCGCGAAAAAATGTCATAAGTGTCACAACCAACTGAATATGAGAGAGTTACACGGGCTCAAGCAAGCTAGGCCCTAGCAAGACATGCCAGAAAAAACCCAGACAACAAAGAAAGCTAAGCCCCGAATTCCAAAGGGTTTATGGTCAACCGCTGACGTGTGTGAGCAGCTCCATTTTTCTATGGCTCAGGCCCGCAACCTGTTAGGCATGGTGCCAGTGGCAAAACAGACTGCACGGGGGGACAAATACTATGACCCTGAGAAGGTGCAGGAAGCCCTCAAAAAAACCCGCAACACTGGCAACCATGCTGAGGAGGGGAGCCGTGAGTGGTATGAAGTGGAGAAGTTAAAGCGGCAGGTTGATAAGCTGGACCATGAGTTGGACAAGCTAAAGGCGCAGGTCATACCAGTGGACGAGGTGCGGGAGGGTGTCATGAAGCTGGCAATGGAGTTCCGCAAACACCTAGAGGAACAGGCAGCCAAGTTGCCCCCCCTGGTGGCAGGCCTAGAGCCTCAAGACATTCAAGGTGTCATTGACGGCTACAACAAGTCCCTGTTAGCCACCATAAGGCAGGCCCATGGACAAACTCGTTGACGAATGCGTCCTGTCAGCCCTGGCTGAGCGCAATGCTGGAGGCATAGCAGACTGGGCCTTGGACAACGTGAAGCTGAGGGAGTCCCCCTATGGCGGGCAATTTAGAGCAGATGAGACTCCATGGCTACTGGAGCCACTGGCTGCTCACGCTGACCCAGGCAACCAGACAGTGGTCATGTCATGTGCAGCACAGACAGGCAAGACTGTGTCCATGTCTGTGGCTATTGCCTACAGCCTAAGCCAAAACCCCAGCCCCCACCTTGTCACCTTCCAAGACGAGGACTCCTACAAAGACTACTCGAAGGAGCGACTGCAGCCCATTCTGGAGTCCTGCCCTGCCCTCAAGGACCAATGGCCAAGCGACAGGCACAGGAAAACCATAAGTGAGGTTTTCTTCCATTCCTGCACCCTCAAGCTAGGCCCAGCCAACAACTCATTCTTGCGCTCATGGAGCATTCGATTTCTCTACGGTGACGAGGTCAGCGCATGGAGGCCTGGAATGTTAGCCAGGGCCAAGGCGAGGACAACCCGTTACTGGAACAGGAAGCACTGGTTCAGCTCCACCCCTGAGCTAGTTGGGGACGACTTTGACACCGAATACAGGAGCGGCACCTGTGAAGTGTGGCACCTAAAGTGCCAAAGCTGTGGCAAGCTATTTGCCCCCAGCTTCTACGATTGCATGAGGTGGGAGTCTAACGAGACAACCAAGCCAGGAGGTGTGTGGAACTATGAGGAGGTAGCTAAGACTGTCACCATGGCCTGCAGTCATTGCGACCACGCCCACCGCAACACCGAGGCAAACTGGAGGCAAATGGTGAAGGGTGGGTATGTGCCCACCAATGACAACCCCACCCCACGGGTGCGAAGCTTCAGCTTTAACCAATTGACACTCCCTCCAAGCGTCATGCCATGGAGTGACTTGGTTATAGACTTCCTCAAGGCTAAACAACATGCCGCTGCAGGCTACACACAACCCCTCAGGGAGTTTGTGACACTGAGGCTTGCCGAAAGTTGGAAGCCTTCCAACCATATGGAGACCGAGAGGATTGAGGTGAGTGACGCTTACAGGCCTGAGGACGCATGGGAGGACGAGCACACCCGATTCATGACGGTGGACTGTCAGAACTACCTAGAGGAGTTTTTCTGCATAGTCAGAGCCTGGAGCAAGGGCGGTGCCTCAAGGCTCTTGGCATTTCGACGGGTCAGCTCGTTTGACGAGGTGGAGGAACTACGCAAAGAGTTTGAGGTTGCCCCCCAACGGACATTCCTAGACGTGGGCTACCAGAGGGCAAGAGTCCTTGCCCAATGTGGCAGGTTTGGCTGGGTAGGCTTAAGAGGGGAGCCCAGCGTTGACTTTGCCCACACTGGCAACGGGCGAACCATCCGCAGGCTTTACAGCAAACCCACGAGGGTGTCCTCAACTGGCAGAGTAGCCCCTCCTGTCTTCCGCTGGAGCAACCCAAGCACCAAAGACATTTTGGCAGCCCTCAAGGCTGGCAAGGCCCAGCCGTGGGAGGTGTGCAAAATGGACCCTGAGCTGGCTGAGGAATATGCCAAGCAACTGGACTCTGAGCGCAAAAAGGAAGTCATAGACAAGCACGGAAGGGCAGAAATGCGCTGGGTGTCTTTTAGGGCAAACCATGCCTGGGACTGTGAGTGCATGCAGGTGGTGGCTGCCTGCATTGCCAAGTTGCTGATGGATGAGTGACACACTGCCCCCCTTCTATGAATGGGGGACTTGCGTAGCTTCTTAAGGCTCCAGACTGATGCGTGGCTTCTGACACTCAAGGAAAGAGTGGCAGACGCTGTGCTTTCTGGTGCAGTCACCACCTCCTTCTCCAATGCCTCCCAAAGCGGCACCCGTGAGCTAGTTTTGCCCACTGAGGAACTAGCCTCCCAACTCACAGACGTGCTGCATGAGAAGGGCCTAGCCACAGGCAGTAAACCCGCCCGAATGACCTTTGCAAGGTTTTCACGTTAGTCCATGGAACTCTACGACCACAACGGGCGAGTCCTAGACCTGACGCCCAAGAAGAAAAGAGCTAACAGCTTTAGTGGGCATTACAGGGGCACCGAGATGGGACGCTACAGAACCTATGTCCCCTACACGGTCAGCGACTCCAAGCAAACCCTAAACAGAAGCCAGAGGCGCAGCCTCATGGGGTTTGCCCGCCATTTGTTTAACAATAACGGGCTAGTCAAAGGCGCAGTGTCAGACTTGACACGCTACTCAGTGGGCTCAGGGCTGAGGCCTCAAGCCCAGTCAGCAGAAGCCCAAGCCTATGAGGACTACTTTCAGCAATGGAGTCAAATTGCAGAGGTCACAGGGCAATTCACTTTTGGACAACTCCAGAGCCTAGTGTCTAGGCGCATGGACATAGACGGGGACATTGGCCTCATAATGGTGGGAACTGGCAACAGCTTCCCACAGCTTCAGCTTGTAGAGGCCCACCGCATTGAGTCTGAGACGTATGACGCCAAGGCCCATGACGGTGTCCACACTAGTCCAGCAGGCAGGCCTGTGGCCTATGAGGTAAGGGACGGGGACAGTGACTACCGCCGCATAAGTTCAAACAATTTCATCCTGATGTATGACCCAGAGCGGGTCAGCCAGCTCAGAGGTGTCACAAGCCTTGCCCACGCCATTGCCCACCTGAGGGACATGGACGACTTGTTGGAATTCGAGCTAGTCGGGACCAAACTCAATGCCTCCATTGGCATGGCAATTACAAGCCAGGGTGGCGTGGTAGACGATGGCAGCGCTTTGATTGAGGACGGCTACTCAGCAGCAGACACTGGCGACCTCCCTTGGCAGACCTTTGAGCCTGGAATGATTCCACGCCTCAAAATTGGAGAGTCCATTGAGTCATTCGCAAGCAACCGCCCCTCCCCCACTTTTGTGGGCTTCATTGAGCACCTCATCAGGGAAGTGGCTACAGGACTAGGCCTACCCTATGAGTTTGTCTGGGACATTTCCAAGGGCACAGGCAGTGCCTCACGTTTTGTCCTAGAGAAAGCCCAGCGCCGCTTTGAAGAGAGACAAAACCTCATAGCCACCAAACTCTGCAGCAGAGTGTGGAGCTGGGTGATAGCTAGGGGGATTAAGCGGGGCGACCTGCCACCCTCAGACAACTGGTGGAAAGTGCGCTGGCAGACACCCAAAAGAATTACTGTGGACTTAGGTAGAGAGGCCAAGTCCAACCATGACTCCATAAAGCTAGGCCTTAGAACCATGTCCCAGGACGTGGGTGAGCTAGGCATGGACTGGCAAGAAGTCAGAGGCCAAGTGGAGGCTGAGGCAGTGGACCTGCTCCAGCGGGCAAAGAGGCTTTCCAGTGAGTATGGGGTGAGCATGGAAACTGCCATGCACCTCCTCTCACAACGCACACCCAACCCAGTTTTTGCAGACAATGAAACACCGATTGACCCACAAACTGCAGAATGAGGTGTGGGCAATTCGCCCAGACTACCACTCTGCATTGACTGAAGCCTCTGCTTACTTTGACGAGGACGAGGAATACACGATTGAGCCAAACCGACCACCCCAAGAGGTGGATGGAGTAGCCATTATTCACATTCACGGCGCCCTGGGCAAAATGCTAGGCCCATGGGAGAAAATGCTGGGCATGACTGATTATGACGACATCTGGCAGCAGGTGTCCGAGGCAGAAGCCAGCCCAAACGTCACCAGCATTCTGCTCCACATAGACAGCCCTGGTGGGACCATTACAGGCCTCCCAGAACTGGCTGCAAAGCTTCGCAACGTCAGCAAGCCTTTGGTGGCTTACACAGAGGGCATGGCAGCCTCTGCAGCCTACTGGATAGCCAGCACTGCAGACAGTGTGATTTTGTCCGAGTCAGCAGAGGTGGGCAGTGTGGGAGTCTACATTGCATTGCTGGACCAGTCTGAACATTTGGCGATGAATGGCTTTAAAGTCAACGCCATCAGCTCAGGTGAAAACAAGCTGGACTTGGCTGACTTCAAGCCACTCTCCGAGGAAGCGCAAGCCCGCCTTCAAGCCAATGTCACCAAGTGGCATGACAGGTTCAAATCGGACATAAACCTCAAACGCACAGCCCCAGAGTCCGTCATGACTGGCTTGACCTATGAGGGCATGGAAGCGGTGCCAACCCTAGCCGACGCAGTAGTCAATGACCTGGACAGTGTCTTGGCGCTCATGGCGAACCTTTAACCAATACCAAAAACACATGAAAACCATTCTGGATTTAGTCAAAGCCAACACGGAGCTAAACAGCTTGAGCGCCAAGCTGGATGAGGCCCTTGCTGGCAACCAAACCCTGCAGGCTCAACTAGAGGAGCTGGCAGGCAAACATGCTGAAGAAGTCGCCAAGCTTGGCGCACAGCATGAAGAAGACCTCAAGGCCCTTGAAACCAAGGTCGCCTTGTTGGAAGAGACCAACCTTTTGCTTGAGCAGGCGCAGGCCACCGCAAGCGAGCAGGCCGCAGACATTGTGGCCCAGTGCGGGGCAGAGCCAGTTGAGGAAGCAACCGAACCAGAGCCCACCGCAGAGCTGACCCAGGCAGAGCACTGGCAGCACTACCGCACCTTGGAAGGAAACCAGGAGCGCAGGGCTTACTACCTCAAAAACATAAAGCCACTACTTCGGTAAGTGGTTATTAGAAAGAAACTTAGATGGCCAACAACATCCAGGGAGTGAACCTTGAGGCGATTGCCGAATTGTCACTCGATTTCTTGGGGCAAACCTTTGCCCCTCTCTCAGCAGTTGCCCGTGACTTCACAGGTGACCCTAGCGGACGTGGAGAGTCTGTCGTGACTCGTTACGCTGCAGGCCTAACCGCACAGGACTTGTCTGGTGGTTACGCTGCAAACGACATAAATAGCACGTCTGTAACCGTCCAGCTTAACCAGCTCCGTGGGTATAGCATGGGATTTTCAGATTTCGAGGTGAGCCGAGCTGCAGGAGACGTGCAGTGGCTGACTTCGATTTTCTTGCAGCCTGCCTACGAAACCGTCCTTGATTCGATTTTCACGGACATTGTCAAGCTGGTGGTTTCCTCGAACTACACAAACGCAACGACCTCAACTGCTTCCGCATTCGATTCAGACGATATTGCCGATATTTCAAGCGCCATGAGCGGACGCAAGGTCCCTAGGGGTGACCGAAACGTCATTTTGTCGCCCTCTTACTATGCAGCCGTCCAAAAGGACTCCGTGGTCGGGGCAGCCAATACCTACGGTGGAACTGAAGCTGTGCGGGAATACTCTGGCACCCGTGTCCACGGCATGAACCTGTGGGAATACACTGGAGCCATTAACGGTGCTTCCGCAACCACGACATCAGAAAACCTGCAAGGCTTCGCTCTGCACCCCAGCGCCATTGCTGTAGCAGCCCGATTCCCTGCCGCTCCTGCTGACTCCTACGTTCAAGTCTTGAATTTGACTTCACCTGACGTCAGCCAGACTCCGCTCCAGCTTAGAAGCTGGTATGACGCCACTGCTGGGAAACACATGGTTTCTGTGGCCTGCCTATACGGTGTAGCCAAAGGCCATGGCGACAGCTTGCAGCGCATTAAGTCTGCATAAGCCAAATGGCTAACTCACTCCAGGGTCTAAACCTCAGCATGGTGGCCAGTTTAACACTGGACCACTTGGGGTATTCCTTCCCCATGTTTGCCCACTTCGCCCGCAACTTTTCGGACGGGGTGAGGCAACGTGGGGACGGGGTAACTACTAGAATTCCTTTGGCACTCAATGCCATGGACCTTTCTGGTAGTTACTCCCCTGGAGACATTGAGACAACTGAGGTCAGTGTGTCATTGGACCACATGAAAGGTTTCGTCATTGGCCTCTCAGACCTCGAAGTAAGTAAGGCAAAAAGCGCTGATTTTATTTTCAACGTGTTTGCCATGCCTGCCGTGGACGCAGTTGCAAAGTCTTTTGCTGACTCGTTGCTTGGCCTCATAACCCCCAGCAACTTCCCCACAGCAATTACCAAATCAGCAGCAGACTTTGACACTGACGAAATAGCCCAAGCGCAGCAGTTGCTCAGCACAGCCAGGGCACCAAAGTCCATGAGGTCCATTTTGCTGGGCACGGACTACACAGCCAGCCTCATGAAGGATTCTATGATTTATTCTGACCAATACGGCAGCAGGGACCCACTGCTGACTGGTGAGGTTATGGACGTTTTTGGCATGGGGGTTGTGGAATACCAAGGCATTCCCACGGCCAACAACCTGAGAGGCTTTGCCTGTCACCCTTCAGCCCTAGTCATGGCAGCCCGCCATGTGGCTGAGCCCTCAACAGGAGGCAGGGTGGAAACGCTTTCAACCGTAGAACCAAGGACAGGCCTGCCTGTCCAATTCCGCAAGCACTACGATGCAACGCTAGGCAAGACAATGCTCAGCGTCTCATGCCTCTGGGGAGTAGCCCTGGGCAACACCACTTGCGGAGTCCGAATTTTAACACCTTAAAGAAAACTAATTACCATGATTCAAAAACCCTCCATAACCATTGGCATTCTCCCAGACGGGTCCTCACAGGTCCTTGAGGTTGGAGATGCTGAACTGTGCAAGCAGGCTTTCCTAGCCGAGCGGGAAAAACCCAGCGGCAAATTCGTTGACCTGTTTGTCTACCGCAAGCCCCCTTACTGGAAACGGGCCAAACTTTCCACTGACCAAGCAGCACCAGCGCCCAAAAAAAAGGCCTCTAAGAAGAGCGCCTGACCTCCTGTTGTGACTGGCCCAGGTGTGGCGGGACACTGCCCGCCTGGGCCTTTTGCTTATGGCTGCAATTCATGTGACAGGCTGGAGAGAGGGGTGGCTTTATGAGAAAGCCACGGCGGCAGCGCCTACTGTGTGGACCACTGTGGACACGTCTCAGGACCTAACCTACACGGCAAGCGCTGAAGTTATTTTGAGAGTCACGGCAGACTCTGCCCAGTATGACTCCACAGCCTACACGGTAAAGGTTTACACGGACGCACTGGCCTATGCCACAGCCAAGACAGTCACACTGGACGTGCCTCAAGGCAACGGCAACAGCAGGACAGACTATTTTAACCTAGCAGTCAGCGGGGGCTATGGGTCAGTCAGTGCAACCAACACCATTGAGGCAGGCCACCACAGGGCCCGCTTTGCCCATGAGCAGCAGGTTGAACTAGAGAGAAGCCTGGGCTGCATATTCGATTACTCAGGGACTTTGTTCAGAGGCGTGGAGTCAGGACGCACAGACACCAAGCAGATGGAAGAGGGAGGCATTTTGGAGGGGTATGACGTAACCATAACCACCTCACGCAAACAGTGGGCAGACCAAAACATGAGGCCCCTTGTGGGGGCAGTGCTTACCCGTGGGGGCAAAAGGTTTAAGGTTGAGACGGTGGTGACTAATGACGGGGCCTTTGAACTGGGCCTGATGAAAAAGCATGGCTAGTGCCTCCATGGTTAGGCTTGAGGTGGACGGCAAACGCTTCAACAAAGTCCTGATGAAATACCTAACCAGGACAGGCAAAAGCTGGACAGACGAGGTCAACAAACGAGCTTTCAACATATGCCTCAAAAGCATACGCCACACCAAAAGTGCTACTGACAAACGCATTCAGAGGGACTTACTGAAAGGTGCAAAAACACAGCCAGCACCACGCAAGAAGCGCAAGAGAGGAGCAGGCAAAGGCAGACGCAAAAAAGCACCAGTGGCAGCAATTTTAATCAACTACGCTAGAGGCAAGCGTGGTGAACCTGGGTTGCACGGCAAGGCCATGCAGGCCCAAGTAGACAAAAACATTAGGTCCAGACAGAGGGGCAGAGGATTTATGAAAGCGGGTTGGCTGGGGGCAGCAGACGACATAAGGCCCTACTTGGCGAAGCCGAAACCAAAACCAAAAGGCCAAAGCAGTTTTAGAAGAAAGGGCACAGGCATTCATGCACGGTATGGAGCCTTAAAGCCATGGGCAAAAGTCACCCACGGGGTGGCTTGGTCGGACAAAGTGCCCGCAGCAGTCAATGGACTGAAAAAGGCAGTCAGAGCAGAAACCAGAGACATGCTTGTCTACCTCAAAAGAAAAGTCCGTGAGGACTGGCAACGAACCAATAAGAACAAGTGAGCTATCGCAAACAGTCAGAAGAAGCCATGAGGGACTACCTGCAGAGCAAAGTAGGTGTCCCAGTCTACGCTGCAACCCGTGACGAAATAAAAGGGCTTCCTTGTGTTGTGGTGGCTTTTGAGGGCGGCACTGAAAACCCACCACACACAGGCAACATGGACGTCCAGTTGTCTGTCATGGTGCAGAGTGAGGTGGACGGTGAGGCACAGCCTGGGGCACTGGACACGCATGACACAACCCTTACCCAAGTTGAGGACGCCTTGTTCTACACGGGCCTCAATGACCTCAACAACTACTCAACAGACTTTCACTTTTTCGGTGTAACAGAACACCAGGGCAGCACCAGAGACATGGACGAGGGAGTCCTAACTGAAACCATAACCATTACCCTAGCCAGTGCGGCAGGCAACTTTTCATGAGCAAAATACTTAAGGGCACAGCTTTTTCATACGGCAGCCGCACAGGCGGTGGAGTCATACAGGTCAGAGTCTCAGATGACTCAGGAGTCAAATTTTCTGGCGAGATGTATGCCTCAGAAATTCGCCTGTCCTATGAAGGCGACCAAGCCACCGCTAACAACAGTGACGGTGAAGTGGTCAGTGTGGTCAGCTTCAACCACCGCAAAGTCCTCAACCTGACGGGCATTGTGCTTGCCACTAGCCAGACTCCAAACGCTGGAGGTGTGGACAGTGTGACTAATGCCAACCTCGCATTTTCTGCCCCATTCAAGGTGGGCTGTGACTTATGGATAAGCTACGGGTCAAACAATGAATGGCCTGAGGTCAACAAGTCAGGGAGCGCTGGCTGGGGCTCTACCAGTAACCCAGGAGGTGTGCATGGTGCCCCTAGCTATGGGGACTTCCACATAACTGGTGCCGAAAAAACTAGGTCAGCGGGCAACTTTGCAGAGTGGAGCATAACAGCAGTGGAACATATTCCGATTGACTATGACGGGGCAAACAACGCTGACGACTCGAACAATTAAACCAAGGACATTCAATGAGCAAAATTCTCAAAGGTAGTGCCTTTACCTACGGCACAAAGACAGACGGCACAGCCCTCAGTGTCAGCATTAACGGGGGCACAGCAATTTCCATTTTCCCAACTGAGCTAAGGCTCAGCTATGAGGGAGACACTAACACTGCAACTAACAGCAACGGGGAAGTCATTTCCCACTGTAGCTACAACCAGCGCAAAGTGCTCAACCTGACAGGCATTGTAAGCGGCACTGATGTAAGCAACGCAGACAGCAACTTTGCCACCACCTTCCTGGTGGGCCAGTCGCTAGACATTGACCTGACTGAGTGGGCTGAGGTGGATGACGGGTCGGGCAACTACATTATAACCAGCGCCGAAAAAACAAGGTCCAGCAGCAACTACGCTGAGTGGACCATTGCGGCAATCGAATACGAAAACGTGACCAACTAATGTCCTCCACTTGGGCAGCAGCAGCAGTGCCTGGGCCTGTCTACGTAGGTGGACAGAAGCTTAAGGCTTTGACCTATGGACATGCGGTGCTGCTTGAGCGAGTTGGTATTTCTGAAATTCTGACACCCCTAGAGTTCTGGGGGTTTGTTGGCATTTGCCAACGGGACTTCAAGAGTGGTTGCAATTGGTTGGATTGGTTCCTGAGCCCGCTTGGGCAATGGTATTACACCAGGAAGCCAATGCCAAAAAACAGAACCAAGGCGCTTGCTGAGGCACTTGTCTACATTCAGAGCAACATGCAACTGCCAGAACTCTTAGAGGTTGAAGGCAAAGGACATGCCACTGGGGCAAAATACGGGGCACCTGTATTGCAAACACTCAGGACAGTTGCTCTGAGCAAACTGAATTACACTCCCTCAGAAATGATGGACTCAGGGCTCTTGCAGCTCATGTGGGACTGCTTGGCATACAACGAGCAGCACGGGGGTGCCAAAATAATAGACGGGCAACTTGCGGCAGGTATTGCTGAGCTGGAGCGCCTGCAAGCAGAAAGGCAAAAAGCAAATGCCTAACATATTTTCCAAAGTCTTCCTCGACATTTCTTCATGGAACTCCTCCATCAAGAAAATGAGGGCGGGCATGAACAACTATGTCAAGGAAAGCGCTAAAGGCTTTGCTGGACAGTTTGCTGGAATGATGGCTGTGGAGTCCATTGCTAAAGGAATAAGCAACCTTTACACCAACGCAGCACAAATAAGAGACGCTGCCATTACCTACGACACGGACACGGACACCTACCAGAAAATGGCTGCAGCAGCCAACTCAGCCAGAATGCCCGTGGACAGGTTCTATGACGCAGTCAAAGACCTAGCAGTCAAACAGCATGAAGCACTCAACGGCAGCAAGTCGTGGCTTGCTGTGTTTGAGCGCTATGGCTTCACGCTCGACGACCTGAGAGACAAGTCCCCTGTAGAAATGTTTCAAAGCTTCGCCCAGGCAGTTAATGAAGCAGGACAAGAGACAGGGCGAATGGGGCAAATTTTGGCTGACTTGGATGACTTAATGAGTGACCCAGGGGCTGAGCTAACGGCAGCACTGACTCAAGGCAAGTTCAACAACATAAGCCAGGGGCAAGTCCTGTGGAAGAGCGAGGACATAAGACTCCTGGCAGACACAGCAGAAATGCTGAACTCATGGCTGCAGGGCCTCAAGGGACTTGGGGCTGATTTCCTGTCAGGCACTTGGGATTTGCTGGGCAAAGCTGGGACACCTCTTGGAATGCTTTCCAACCTCTTTTCGGGCAACACCATGAGAACCATGCAAATGGAAAACGAGTTGGAGAGGAAGAAGCAGGAACGGGAAAACAATGGAGCCCTCAAAAACATTGCTGACGGGGTCAGCCGAATGAGCAAATGAGTGTCATACTGAAAGGGACTTCAGCCCTGACTCTGGAGAGTGAGAACAGGTCATGGACTCAAGCCACAGGCTGGGAGTCCACCTACCGCTACAAGGGCACCTGGGCCAACGTAGAGGCAGCCCTCAACGGTTCTGCATATGTCCAGAATGCCTCCAGAATAGACGCAAGACAGGAGGCTGGTGGATATGGGGTGCTGGAAGTCAGCTTTGCAGCAGAGGACAACACAGACGCAAACGTCCAGTCCTACCAGGAAGAGACTGACACTTGGACACTGCAGCCAAGCAAATACCAAGCAAACATTTGGGAGCACCCATATTTTGACTCATTGGACGACAGCAGGCAGGTCTACACTTCTAGCAACAACTCAGCCTCCACATTGAGGGGCACAAAATACCGCATTAGAACTGCAGTGGAGGCCTACCTTGCAGCAGTGCAAGCCAACTTTGAGTCCAACACAAAGGACGAGTCCAAGGTGGACTTGCACGACAAACTGAAGGAGTGGGACACTGGAGTGAATGTCTATGGCGGTTTGAGTGACGCACAAAAGCAAATTGCCCTAGACCTAGTCCTCATGCTACTTGCTGGAAAAGACACCTATGAAACCTCACGCTACATTCTGAGGAACACAAAGGTGGTGCCAGGAAACACAAACCTCAGCTTGAGCCATTTTCAAGTAGAGTCTCAATGGACCACCCCTGAGGTAGTTGCATACATTACAGACAACAGCATTGCCAGTGTCAGCAAGTATGCCCTCATAGGTGACATTGCAAACACATTCTGGGGAGCGTCTGCTGCAGACAAGAGCTATTGGTTTAAAGAGGCCCCAGTCATTCATGAGGTGCAAGGTGGCAAATTCGAGGTGGTGCAAGAGTGGGTCAACTACAAGTATGGGGAACTCTCAAGCCTCCTCTACCCTTACTACGGCAGAGCATGATAGCCTTCAAGCGCCTACGTCAATTCAACGTCCAAGCAGTTTTGCAGGCCATTAAGGAGCTGCAAGACGCAGTTTTAGCCCTGCAGCCCATGAAGAGCTCAGGCACCCTGATTAACCAGAGCCCCAAGGGCACCACAATTAGGGCAAGCAGGGCAACCAAGTCCTCAGGGGGTGCAGCCCCCACATCAGACCAGCCAGCCCGCTGGCAGTGACACACTGGGGCCCTACTGTGAAGGGCTCTAGTTGGCTTTGTCCAAATTTGGAGACACACCTGCCCCAGGCATTCAGCCTGGACTCTCCTGGGCCCGCTACAGTTTAAAGCAATGCCAAGCGAGAAATTCTTTGTCCATAAGGAGGACGGTTCATTAGTCAGGCTGAAAGGTCGCCTTGTTAGGTTTCTGGATGAGGAACCACCCACAGGCTCAGACAAGTCAGCCATACGCACAGCCCTAGAGGTCAGCCCAGACGCTGAGGGGTTGGTGCAAGCAGATGTAGGGACGGCACCCAATGAAATACCCGTCAATGGTATGCTGGGCGATATGGCCTACCAATCGTCTGAGGGCATATCAGTTGCTAAATTACAGGGCGAAAACGCTGGCTTAAACGCCAGCCCAACTGATGCACGGCTGACAATCACAGATGCAACAAATGACTGCATTCACCTAACCGCCGACGAATCGACCATACAGGGACCGTATGCTGACACGCAGATTCGGATGGGGGGCAACATTGTCGTCAAAGGCGTAAATAATGCGTTTTTGACCACTGGCTCAAATGTTGGCTTGGCAGTGGACTCATCGGGCCGAGTCGGCATCGGGACATCCTCGCCGAGCCATAAGCTGACAGTCGACTCTGGCGATATTCAGCTTCAAGTTCCCAGCTCGATTAATACAGATGTCCAGTCAATCAACTGGAAAAACACCAATTCGAGTGGCTTCGACATCGCCAGAATTCAAGCGGCGACTGGCGGCAACATATACGAGGGGCAGATTAAATTTCTCACCAAAGACAGTGGTGGGACAATGGCAACTCGCTGGACCATCAACTCATCGGGCAACCTAGTCGCCAATGGGACAGCAATTGATTTCGGGTCTAACGCTAATGCACCCGGAGCTACCTCAGAGTTGCTCGATGATTACGAGACTGGCACTTGGAGTCCAGTATTTGCGCCACAGTCCGGCTCATTCACCTCAATCACAATGGTGGTGACCAGCGCTAGATACACCAAAATTGGCAACAGGGTTATAGCTACGTGCTACATTAACACAAACGGGCTGAACACCTCTGGGGGCAGCGGGCCTGTGACGATTACTGGGCTGCCATTTTCTGCGATTGGCTTCAATGCAGTTGCGGTCGGCTATGCTGTCAACTGGATAGGTCAACCCGCTGGGGGCTACACTCAGGACGGGACTAGCTATCTCATACTGGCCAACCGCTCTACATCAATTAGCGGCCCTGTGAGTGCTGGCAACGTGTCAGACCTGAACACAGCCGCTGGCCAGCAAAACAATGTGATGATTTCCGTCACCTACACCACCTCCTAACCAATTTATCCCAATCGGATGATTGGGACGGACCACCAAAACTACTACTATGATTGAGAAAATTATTAAGTGCGACAAAATCGAATTTGTCCCTCCATACGCCGTTCAGTGCCGCAAACGCATCAGCGTTGTCGAAGACGGCAACGAACTCGCTGCCTCGTTTGAGCGTTGCGTGATGCACCCAGACTCAGACTGGAGTCAGGCCGAGCCTAACGTGCAAGCCATCTGCAATGCAGTGTTCACGGACCAAGTCAAAGCTGACTGGGAAGCGAAGAAAGCCGCTGATGCTGCTGCTATGGCAACTGAGCCAGAATCAGACGCTAATGCCGACGAACCAGCTTCTGGGTTATCATCGTTTCAGCCAACTTCGACAACAGCAACCAAGGCATAAGCGATGGCCTATAGCGACAACTTCCCAGCACAGAGGCCCGTGTTCCAAGCGGACTTTGCCAACGGTGGCCGCATTGACCCACGGGCAACTTTCACCAGAGCTAGCACTGCCAACGTGTGGGACGGTTCAAAACACCTCTCCAGCGACAACCTCCTCCTCCAGTCGAGTGACTTTGACACTACGTGGTTTAGTCAGGGGTTGACCTCAAGAACCGGAGGTCAGACTGACCCGTCTGGTGGGACGAGCGGGTTTACGTTGTTGGAGGATAGTGCGACAAATTTTCACCGAATCGCCCAGTCAATTGCAACCAATGGTGAGCTGGCGTTAACCGTCTACGCTAAACGCAACGCTGGGTCGCGATATTTAAATCTAACGATTGCCACGTCCGCATCGTCAACTGGGGCTGGCCTAGCTACGTTTGACCTAGCTGGTGGGGCTACCCATACATCCAACGGGGCTTCCAGCACGCTGACTAATTTGTCAGCCACCCAGACTGCGTCTGGCAATGGCTACTACAAATGCGTTTTTAAAGCGACAGCTACTACCGCCACGTCTTTCACCATATCGTTGGGCGATGCGGCAACACCCGCGTCGAACAATTACGGTTTGGTTTTATACACTGGCGATGGCTCTAGCTCGCTGGACGTTGCATTTGCCAGCCTCTCGACAACTGGGGCGACTGACTACAACGCCACCACAACCCAAATTCATCGGGAGTATGCCCCTAGTTTGGTCAGTAAATCAAACAACGTGGGCCGCTTTGATTACTCAACTGATGGGCAATCAGCCGGTACGAGTCTCGGAATTCTCATTGAGGGGGCCAGCACCAACTTAGCGCCCTATAGCTCTGACATCACTCAGTCGTTTTTCTCGGCATACCAGTCTAACCGAGATTCCAATGTAGCCATCGCGCCAGATGGTACATTGACCGCAGACTTGCTGAGAGATGACTCAAGCTCTCCTAACACGGACCATAGCTTGTATTGGACCTATAGCTCTGGAGGGGCCACACCTCAGACGATTAGTTTTTACGCAAAAGCTGCGGGACGAACTCATGTTAAGCTGCGTTTTTCTGTAACATCCGACGGAGTTTTTCCCGGCGATGACGTGTACTTTGACGTTGAAAACGGGGCAGTCGGGACGACTGATAGCGACATCACTGCGTCCATCGAAAGTTGCGGCAACGGTTGGTATCGCTGCATTGCGACTCGCACTGCTCAGGCATCTGGTGTTGGGCAAATCACGTTGTATCTCGCCAACGCGAACGGGTCGTTCACGTATAGCGGCGATAGCTACAGCGGAGTTTTATTATGGGGCATTCAGATTGAGGCCAATGCCAGTCATGCGAGTTCGCTGATTTCAAGCAACGGCTCGGCCACCACCAGAGCAGCTGAGTCGTTATCAGTGGTTAGCTCGGACCTGTTCGATAACGGCGGTGGCACGTTGTATGCCGAGGCAAGCCGGAACGCCATACTCACATACAACGGTGTGTTTTCGGTTGATGACGGGACGAATTCAAACATCGTTCAGATGTTTGGCATTGGCTCAAATTTTCGAACGGAAATCAAAAGCGGTGGCACGGCGGTGGCAAACATGATTGGTGGCGCGTTTACAGCAAACACATACCATAAGCAATGTGTTTCGTTTGGTCCGACCGAGGCCAAGTATTACGTGAACGGCTCGCAGATTGGTTCAACCGACACCGATTTAAATATTCCAGCAATGTCTCAAATACATCTGGGGGTGCTGAACACAAGTGGCAATCACCTAAACGGCCACATCAAACGGGTAGCAGTTTTTTCTGAACCGGTAAGCGCGACTAACGCCGCTGCCCTCACATCCTGATTCTAGCAACAGACACTCAATCTATGTTCACAGATTACTACCTAGCATTCCCAGACAAAGCCACTGCTGAGGGTGTGCTCTACACAGACACACCTATTGCCTGGGACAACACTGACCCAGAAAACCCAGTGGTGACTGAGACTGAGTTGAGGCCCAACTTCCGCAACATTGACACCCTGCCCCTCATTGCTGAGCAGGTTGGCCAGTATGACCCTGAGACGGGCGAGGAGTTAGTTGCCCCAGTCTACAGCCCGCTCTACCACGTCAATGTCAGAGCGCTTCCTGGCGAGGACACTACTGCCTTGGAAGCTTATGCCGTAACCCCTAACACCCCAGCAAGAGTCTGGGCCTGAGTGAGTGGAGCAGACCTGGACTGAAAGCCTAAAAGTGGGGTTAGTGGGGGCAATAGGCTTCACAGTGTCAGGCAGCACAATGGACGAGTGGCTCAGGCTTGGCATTGGGTTTGCCACCTTCGCCTACACCATAGCCAAGGCAGGGTCTGCTTGGTTGGACTTCATAAGAAAACGAAATGAAAAGACTAAAAAACCTTCTTGAAATAGCCCTCCTATGTGGGGCCCTTGTTGCCTTGTCTGGTTGCACTCAACTCAAGTCTGTTGGGGACTGGGTGTATGAGGCTGAGGTAAGCACCCAAACCATTGACGGGGTGCCTGTCACTACCACCAACTGGGTAACCAAGCCAAACATTGAGGCAGGCGTCACCATAGGTGGGCAGATTGCCCCTCAACCCCTAGGTGGTATAGTGTCCACTGCTCTGCTCTCCCTGCTCAGCGTGGGTGCATTTGTGCGTGGGCGGCAGTGGAAGAAAGCGGCAGTCAGTGGTGTGGAGGCAGCTCAGGAATTCAAGGCAGCTCTGGGCAAGTCCAATGCTAAGGGCAAGCTGGAAAACATTCTGGGCAACCTCAAGACGCAGCAAAAAGCAGCAGGCACCTGGGCCCTTATTAAAAGCATTCTAGGCAAACTATGAGCACACTTCACAACACGACATTTTTCAAAGACTTCTCCACCTCTGGGCTAGGTGGCCCAGGCTTGCAGGTGACTGACTCCCTTGAATACGTGAACCTGACAAGCGGGTCAGGCAATGGTATTTATTTTGAGTTCAACTCCGCTGGGTGGCTTTTGCTTCGAAATGACAACGCAGCAAGCAGGACTTTCACCATTGTCCTAGAAGAGCCCACCGAATACAGCAAGCTTGGCGTCACCTTCACGGACAAAACCTACACGGTTAATGCTAACTCCATTTTCCTGGTCAACCTAGACTCCCGCTACAAAAAGGCTGACGGGTATGTTTACCTGGACGTCAGTGGGTCAGACTGCAGCGCTCTAGTCATTAAGCGCTACACCATGAGCTAGGCCTACCTGCATGGCGCTGGAATACACAGAAGCGCCCACGGTTGCCAAGGGTGCAGCAATTACCTCCTCTCAGTGGAATGGGCTTTGTGACGCACTCAATGACAGGCTTTCTAAGGGTGTGGCAGACCCCACATGGAGGTTGCACTGGCTGTGGCACAGCCTTTTCCGAAACCTACGCAACCCTGACGCCTCTGGCTTCAGCTACGCCCCTGAGGACGAGTGGTGGAAAATCTACGCTCACGTAGACACAAGCCACACTTTTCCTGTAGTTGCTGCAGGCCAGCCTGAGGGTGCCAGCCTCTCAAACCCCATAAACGGCTTCGTCTTTGGTAACCCTTCCCAAGACATAAAAAGCGAGGCTGCCCGCCTCTCCTACGACAGTGCAGACGGGCAAGGTGTGCTCCTCCATGACACGGGAGGCAACCCGCTGAATGACTCACGCAAGTGGGCGGTGGGCATTGAGCAAAGGGGGGCAGTGCTTGAAACCAACCTAGACGACCTTTCCTACGCCAATGCACTGGTGGCAGCAAGGGCTCATTTCTCCATGGGCTTCCACCACTGGGTCCACAGGAGTTATGGAGGCTTCATGGCTGGCCCAGAATACCAGGGCCAGTGCAGCAACTATTCAGAGTTGCCTGACTACACCCTCAAATTCACCAACACCAGCACCAGCACAACAACCACCTACAGCACCTGTCCTGGCTCTGGTGTCTACTCCTACTACAGGGGGCAGAAGGACTACATTCTCCTCAACTGGGACGGCACGGTAACAAGGCTGCCTGTGTCGGACTACACAGAAGGGCCCTACACCTCTGATGCTTACCTCAAACACCCAAACGGTGAGCAACTCAACAGGGCACTCAACTACTTTATTCAGCCATTCAGAGGCACTGCAGCCGAGCAGGCAGCAAGTGGCTACAAGGTGCAGGACAAGGCCTTTGACTTTGACACTTTCCTCCAACAGCAATACTTCCTAGCCCCTGCCCGTGGTGTAGCCAATGGCAGCGGAGGTGTGGACGCAGTCTACAATATTTTCAACTGGGGCAGTAACACCAGCGCCAACGCTCTGGGCACCCTCAATGCAACCTCCTCCACAAGCTTCGCTACTGCCTCAGGCTTTTGTCTTGCAGGTGTGCTAGTGCAGCGCCAGGGAGGCACAGGGGAAAAGCGCTTTGAGGTGCTTGTAGACGGGGCTGTAGTTACAACTGTAACCTTGCCCAATGGGGACGACTCGAAAAGCGAGTGGTTTGCAAGCCCACACAACGGCACTGTGTCTGTCAGGTGCCTGGACTCCATGGGTGCCTCTGACGTGCTGGAGGTTGAGTGTGCTGAGCTAATGGAATACCTGCCCAGCAATGAGGACGCCTACCTAGTGCTGAGGTTAGGCTCTGCCAGCAACCTAGCGTATGACGCTGAAGGCAAAGACGCCTCCACGCCTAAAGACATTTCTGATGCCTACTTTAGGCATGGAATGGTGCACAACCCGAACAGGGCAGACGTGGCTGATGACAACACGGCCCTCAATGCAAACCCTGTCTACAGGGCGGTAGCTAGGGAGGTTTCCTCAAGGCTCAAAATGGTGGACCGCCATGGGCTGCTTGGCTATGAGGTTAACGGGGCAGGCAAGTCTGTTTTCTACTTCAAGCGGGAGGCTTTCGGGTTGTCTGTGGCTGACATGTTTGACGGACTGGGCCCTAGCAACTCAATCATAACCTCAGGCAACCTCATAGCAGGCAGGACCTACAAGGTGGTGGGTGGAACCTCCATTACCTACAACGGTGGCACAGTCAACGCAGGCTCCACATTCACAGCAGTGTCTGGTGTGGACACCTACACCAAAGCAGGAAGTGAGGAGGTGTATGAGAATGAGGGCATAAGGGCCACAGCAGAGCCTGCAGGCTATGACAACCGCTGGCTCATGCACATGGAAAGCATGTCCTACAAGCCCTCTGAGTCCAGCGCTTACAAGCCTGACAGTTACACAGACATAATAGGCTATAAACATGACAGGTGCGCCATGTGGAGCCAAGCCTGGACAAGCCCAAGCCCAGCTTATGCCAAGGAAATCCTCAAGCATGTCACCCCCCTGCCCTCTGGCATTTTGCAACGCTCAGAAAACCCCCCAGGCTACCGCTACCTGCTGGGCACTCACACACCAGACGAGGGCTACAACGCAAGCGGCAACCTCATAGCCCAGGCAAACGGTGACGGCAGCCCAAACAATGACGTGTGCGACCCATTGGAGGAGGACGGCAGTGAGGGCAACTGCACGGGCATGAGAGGGCACTGGAAGTCGTGCAAAATTTACAGGCCTGACTACCAAATTGAGAGTGCTCAACGAGTGGAGCCTGCGGGCCCTAACCAGTTGCCGCAAATTAAAATAACCCTCACCACAAGGTTGGACCATAACGAGGACGCCCCAGGAACCATTGCAAACACCTCAGCAAGCAGGGCAAGCTACATTTCAAGCGACAGCACAGGGGCAACCTATGGGGGCTACCGCACAGACGAAAATGCCGTGGTGGAATACTTGCGCTATGTGGTGGACAATGGAGCCAACTGTGGGCAGCGCATAGGAGACACAGCCCCAGACGCCCCTTTTGACACAGCCATTAACGGGGCCTGCATGCCTCGCTTCTTCTTCACGCAACTCCTGCCCAAGGTGTATGAGGACGGCAACTCTAGCTATGACTCCACAGACACGCTCATGAAAACCGAGCATATGTCATGGGCCGAAACCATTTTAAGGAGTATTTGTGAAGGGTATGTAGACTCAGCCAGCACTGCCGAGCAACTAGAAACCATTGACCCAGTGACAAGCTTGGCTACCTGTGAGGACAAACGTCTCTATGACTACACGTTTGAAAACCTCATGCTGCAGGCAAACTCCAAGCAGCACTTTAGAAGCCTGACAAGTGACTTAAGGACTGACGAGGTCAAAGGGCATGGCCCACTGCCAGGGCAGCCTGCCTATGCTGACCACTTCAACCAGATATCCAGGGCAGTCAACCTGCTGACCAAGGCGAGGCTCTACCTGCCCTTAAGCTTCAAATACCGAACCATAAACTATTCAGTCAGCCAGCAAGTCATTAACGGGTCCATTCGAAGCAATGAGGCAACCCCAAACTGCTCAGGGGGTGCAGTGTGGGCAAATAACCTAACCTCCACCCCAACCTGGACAGGCAAGACCTATGGGTCATGGCAAACCAGTTCCTACCCTGGACTGGTTACCACCAAGCGCTGCCGTATTGACCAAGACTCTGCTGGCAACTGTGTGCTAGAGTGTGACAGGCAGGACGGTGAGTTTACGGTGGGCCTAGACAGGTTTGCCACTGACGCCATGCACCCAGACCTTGCCACCCTGGTGCAGGACACTAGCAAGCTTGGTTTTGGGGTGGCCAATGGCTACAGCACCACGCCCACCATTAAAACTGCAGTGGCTAATAGCTACAACGGGTGGGTGGGCAACAGCACAGACCCAGACGACTACTACCACGACGGGTCCTACCATGACTGGGTGGAGACTCCCAACCCATCAACCAACTCCTCAGGCATTGTCTATTACAACACCTGTGAAGTCAGCAACGGGGGTGAGGTGGAGGCACCAGACGTGCCTGTGTCTGACTACGTGGACACTGGGGGCACAGGCTCTGGTGGTAATGGAACCTTTGCAGAGGGTAGGCGAGCAATATATGCCTCCAGCGCTCAAGCCTTTGTCACTGTGCCACTGAAAACATAATGGCAAGCAACCCCTCAAGCTTTGTGGTATATGCGAACCTTGGCAGAGTGCTATGCACCTGGACAAGCGCTGGTGCAACCACCTACAGGGTCTACAGGAAGTTGAGCACGGGCTCTGTTTACCGTATGGTATTTGAAGGGGACAGTGGGACTTTCAGCTTCACGGACTATGTCAGCAATTTTGGGTCAGGTAGCTCACCTCTGGAATATGACTACCTGCTCAAGGCATGGGACTCTGCAGGAGAGGCAAGTGGGCTGTATGACACTGCCACCATGCCAGACCTCACGACAAGCAACGTGCAGACCGTGGGGGCCCTAGACCATGAGTTCAACACCTCAAGCGGCACGGTTACTGTCAGCAACACCTACAGCAATGACACCGCCTCCATTGCCCTAGCCTCTGAACATAGAATAATGCACGAACAGCGGACCCAATTCAGGTATGACGACAGAACCAAGGGGACCTAGACGGGTATCATTCACCAAGACTGAGCGCAACCCAGGCCTGACCCGTGTCAAAGAAGACAAGGCCCCAAGTGTGGGTGTCATGGCTAAAAGCCTGATTGAGTCAGCCAAGGAACTCCTGCAAGGGGGGTTCAAGGCTGCAGGCAGGGAGGAGAAGGAAAGGCGCTTGGCTATATGCAGAACATGCCCCCACTTGATGGACAAGGGGAGCAAGTTTGAGCGCTGCAGTCAGTGCGGGTGTGTGCTGCGCTTTAAGGCAGCGCTTGAGGCTTGGGGGTGCCCGCTTGGAAAGTGGTAAGCATTAGGCTTATCCAATCAAACCACTTCTGGGTTAAGCACAATTTTACCATATTAAAACAAAGCCCCCTTGAGCCACAAAAACACCCATGATTTAGCTCCAGGGAGTGAAATGACGCTATGAAACCCGCTTGCGGGAGTAAAAAGTGCGAGTGAAAGGCACTTGGGCCCATTTTCAGCGTGTCAAGGGAAACATTAGCCCTGGGAGTTTATTTCCCACAATTTGAAGAACTTTTCAGAGTCAGCCCTGGTGACCAATGCCTTGTAGTGCCTGTGTAGCATGGTGGGCGAGTTGCCCAGGTGCAGAGCTGCCCTGCCCTCGTCCTGGTAGTAGTTGAGCCAGTGGCTGGCTGCTGTGTGCCTCATGGCATTATTGGGCCAGTGGGTGAGGCCTGCCTCATGGCGCAAAGCCTCAAAGCGCTCACGAAGGGACTTGAGCGGGCGCACCTTTAGCCACCAACCCACATGCCCAGGCAATAGCTCAATGACCCGCCTTGTGCGAGTCTTGGCAGCCTTGGCCCCGACTATGAGGAAGCCGTCTCGCTCCTCCAAGTCCTCCACCCTGCCCGCCTCTGCTACCCTCAAGCCCATGCACAGCCTGAGCCAGAGGTGCCCTTGAAGTTCTGAAGGGCAGGCGCTGATTAACGAGGCACATTCTGGGATGGTTAGGAAGCCCAATTGAGTGTCCTTGGTGCTCACTTTTGGCAGGTTAAGCTTGGGCACCTCTACCATGTGGTGGTTGTCCCTGGCCCACAGATAGAATGTCTTCAATCGGGTGGCCTTGTGCCGTGCGTTTTTGGTCTCAGAAAGCCATGACTGCACAGTTCTGGTAGTGTGAAAAGCGAGGGTTTTTGAGGCACCAACATGCCGAGCCAACTCTCCCAAAACCCAGCCCATGGACTTGATGTAGGCAGGGGTTCTGCCCATGTCTTCCAGGTGCTGCAGATACATGGGGATAAGACTGGCAAAGGCTTGGGAGTCAACAAGGTGCAGGCGCTTGTAGGCCCGCCAGACCTCTACCAGGGAGAGGTCATGGGCCCACACGTCTTGGACCACGGATAGGTCCTGACTGGAGAGGTGTGTTTCTATGGTGCGGCTAAAAGGATTCGAACCTTCACGGGATTATCTCCCACTACGACCTCAAGCCCAAGGCGTCTCTATGTTCCGCCTAGCGCCTGCTGTCCCTTCATTCCCTCAGAAATGCCCTTGCCCTTGCTAGGGCTTGGAATGCTTTTCTAAGTTCTACTGCGGCAAAGCCCTCCTTACCCTGCTCTACTGCTTCTGCAACCAGTGCCTCTACTTCCTGTAGCACATGGGTCTGCTGGGTCCTCATGTATGTGGGCCCGTGGTTGTCTATGTCATCAAAGTTATTCACAAAATCATGGTTGGACAGGTTTTGACCTACCCCCCAAGGCAGGCTTGGGGCATGCAGTCAGTCAAGCTTTTCGAACCCTACGCTTCTTGGTTGCTGGAGTTGGCTGAGGCTCAGGAAACAAGCCCTGAGGCCCTTCTAGCAAACCTTGTTCACGACTCTTTTTGTAGGCTTCAGCAATCACCATCTCAACTACCTGAGTCCTTGAGCGCTGAGTAGCTTTGGCAATAGCGTCCAACTCTTCAACCGTTGCTTTATCAACGTAGAAGTGGACTCCTCGCCTATCTTTGCCTCGTTGGACCACAGCCTCATGAAACATTTTTTAAAACAAATATCAAACAATATTTGACAGATGTGTAGACACTACGTAATGTGTAGACACTTAATACATGAGCACAACACAGCTAAGGACTAGAAAACAAGTAGGAGTGCCGCTGCCTGACGGGCTGGACAAAAAACTCAACAGGCTCGCAAAGCGTGAGCACCGCAACAGGGCAGACATGGTTCGTGAACTAATCAGGAGGGCTAAATGATTATTTTAATTCTAGGCATGACACTTTTGGCAGCCTGCGCTGCCTCTGGCTACATCAGCTCAACCCCTGACGGGCGAGCAGCCTGCAAAGGCCCAACCACTACCCGCAAATAGTTCATGGGGCTGCAGCTACCGAATAGGATACATGCTCAAAGGGGTCTGGTTTACGTCAGAGGCTGCAGCCCCTTCTTCAACTTTCAAGCCCCGCTGGGCTTATTAAAAACTCAAACAATTTAGGCTTAATACCCCAGCAGGGCTGGGCCCTGAGTGGGGCCCGAATTTCTAAATGAACACTGAACAGGACACCTACTCATTCACCCTTCTGCCCTTTCAGCGGGTGCATAGGTCAGAGGTGTCCCAGTGGTTTGAGGAGTCCCACTACAAGGCTGAGGTGGGCACGGTGCAGAAGCCACGGGATTGGGCTGACCTAGAGGCTGAGGGAGCACTTGAGGGCTTGAGGTTAGCTAAGGCGCAGGCCCGCTATGAAGCCTACGTGGAACACGTCAGGAGGCTCAAGGCAGAGCGCATTAAGGAAAGGTCCTTACTCAAGGCATGAATTCCAAAGACAAGGGCAAACGAGGTGAGCGGGAGCTGGCGTCCATACTCTTTCACATGGGTGGCTGGGCTGCCCGTAGGACAGGCTTCATGCAGTCCCAGAAGGGACATGACGCAGCAGACGTGGACTGTCCTGAGCTGCCTATCCACTGGGAAGCTAAGCGCTGCCAAACTCTCAAGATGCTGGACTGGTTGGCGCAGGCTAAAGGGGACGCCAAAGAGGACCAAATTCCAGTTGTGGCATGGAGAAAAAACCACATGGCGTGGCATGTCACCCTGACGCTTGAGCACCTCATTCAAATTTTGTGCCTCACAGACTTAGAGGCATTACGTGAACAACTAAAACAACAGGAGAAAAACAAATGGTAATACTAGAAGAAAAAACAAAAACAGAAAAGACGCTGGCTCCAGAAGGGGCAGCGCAGACAGCAATATGCACTAGCGTTATTGAGCTAGGCACCACAGTGGACAACACCTATGAAAATGAGAGGTTGGTCAACATATTTGCCCTTGGTTTTGAGTTGCCAGACTCGACGATAACCATAAATGGCGAGGAGGTGCCCCAGTCAGTCTACAAGAAGGTCTACCTGCGCTCAGAGCCCTACCAAGTTGGCAGGTCCATTAAGAAACATTTAGGCAAATGGCTGACCAACTATGACGAGTTAGCCAAGAAAGGCACGACCCTGCAAGAAGCCCTCAGAGGCAGGCCTGCCTTGCTGACCATTAGCCATGAAAAGGGCAACAAGGGCACCTATGCAAAGGTCACGGACATTTCTGCAATGCCCCCTAAAATGGCAGCAGGCATAGAGGCGCATGGAGAGGTTTGGAGCTACGACCCCAGCGACCCAAACACTAACTGGGACAAGTTGCCCAGCTTCTACCAGGACGACATACGGCTAAGCGCTGAGTTCAAACAAGCCAAGGGGGAGGTGACTGGTGAAACTGACGAGTTCTAGGAGCCCCCGCTTTTGCTCCACCATGGAGGGGGTGGTCCAGGCAATGCCTGAGGCCACCTACAGGGCAGAGCCTGCATTGAGCACCTCTGACCTCAAGCTCATGAGGTGCCCTGCTGAGTTCAAGGCCAACATGGACAGGCGCTATGCCAAGCGGCAGACCCCTGCCATGTCCTTGGGCACCATGTTTCACACCTACCTACTGGAGCCTGAGTTGTTTGAGCAGACGCACCTAGTCATGCCTGACGAGCGGAGCAACATGAGGCTCAAGGCAAACAAGGAGTGGAAAGCTGAGCAGGAGGAGAAAGGCCTCAAACTCATTTCCGAGGACGACCTAACCCAACTGCAGCGAATGCTGGAAGCTGTGAAGCAGGAGGAAGCCTACAGTTTGCTGGAGGCATGTGAGACTGAGGTGAGCGTCTTCTCTCAAGACGCTTGGCCCATTCCTAGCAAATGCAGGGTGGACGCATACCACCCAGAGACAGAGACAGTCATTGACATTAAGACAACTAGCCCAGGGTCTGCCAGCTTCCGAGGCTTTAAGAACAAGTCACGGGAATTCCAGTATGACCTGCAGCAATGGAACTACACCCACATACTGGCCAACCAAGGCCTTAGGGTCAGGCGCTGGCTGTGGTTAGTGGTTGAAACAGGTGGTTTCTACCAAGCGGCAACCTACACCTACTCAAAGGACCGCATGGTGAAAGCTGGGTCAACCATTCACAACTACATGCAAACACTCACCCACTGTCTGGCTGAGGACTACTGGCCCTCATGGACCACTGGTGGAGTGGTTGAGCTGGACTGGTGAAAACACTCTCACGGTTAGGTTGGGAGAGACTCCCTGGGGTGCTGAAATATGCAACCAAGCAATTCAGAGTCAGGGAGATTCTGGTGGGTGGCAATTGGCCTAGTGACTTGGTGGCCATGAGTCACCCACCAGATGAATGGGGGTCCTACATGGACTACTGCAACAAGCAACTGCATGGGCAGCCACCTCAGGGACAACTGAGGGCCATGCTGGAGGGGCTCAAGGGAGCTGGGGCACGGGCTGAGGAATTAAGGAAGCAACTGAAAAGGAGGATAAAATGACCAAGGAGGAGGCATTGGAACACATCAACGGGGAGACAAACATTGCCTACAGCAACAGTGGCATGAGTTGGTCAGAGGTGGACAGGCGGGCAAGCGCATACTTTGAAGCAAAAGGCATTGTTTACTCATTGAGGCAGCGCATTGCTGAAAGAAAGAAGAGGTTGGGATATGGCAGTCTGCCAACTGTGTGAGGGAGGGGACCTTTATGAAGACTGCAATTTCTGCCAAGGGACAGGTTACTGGCCCTCCTCCTCTCCTGGTGCCCTCATGGCTCTACGCAAACGGGTTCACACCGCTCCAGAGGGACGTCCTCTGCTTTGTGGCCATGAGGGGCAAGAAGTGCACGGACGCCAAAAAGACCATGGCCACCTACCTGGGCTGCAATAAGTCCACACTTAAAAAAGCTGTGGACGAGTTGGTGGAATTTGGGTGGCTGCTCAAGTCGTGGGAAGCAAAAACCATGGTCCTCAGGGTGTCCAATAAAGGGGAAAAAATTGCCCGTTCTACCCCTACCAAAAACAGGGCTGATAGGTTTGCAAGGGCCCTGCACAGGACGCCTCAAGAGGCCCTGCACAGGACGTCTCATGGGCCCTGCACAGGGCCTGGAACTATGTATATAACTATGAAGGATAACTATGGGGAAGAAGAGGACCTTAAAACTGAGTTTTACACCTGGAGGAGAAACCTATGAATGACAGGCTGACAACCATACCCTATGACAAGGCAGCAGAGGAAGGAGTTATAGGTTGTGTGCTCCTTGGAGCCATGGAGGACGCACTAAGAGGGGGAGTGTCTGAGGACTCCTTCTATGACATACAACTGAAACGAATTTGGAATGCCTGTTATGACCTCTATGACGACAAACTCGAAATAAACCTACCCAATGTGGAGAAGCGGGCGGGCAAGGGTTTGCTTTTCTACCTCACTGAACTACCAGACAAGGCACCAACCAAGTCGAACATTGCTTTCTGGTTGCCTGTGCTAAGGGCCCTAGAAGCCCGCAGGAAAGCTTTTTACATTGCTTACAACACTCTAGAGCTTGTTGGCTCTGAAACCCCCACAGAAGCCATTCTGGAGCGAATTGAGGCAGACTACTTCCAACTGTCCAACAACTCCTCCTCAGTGCAGGACCAAGCAGCCAAATGGGAGGCCTACCAAGACAACCTAGACTCATGCAGACCTAATGGTCAGCCCCTGGGACTCAAAAGCGGTTTCTACAACCTTGACCGCATTGTCAGGGGCTTCCGTCCTGGTTCAGTCAATGTCATTGCAGCTCGTCCTGGCAATGGCAAAACTGCCCTTGGCCTGCAAATTGCCCTCCACTGTGCCCAGGCAGGCCATGGGGTTGTCTTCTTCTCATACGAAATGCCATTCAGCCAACTGGCTGACAGGCTGGTTGCCTCAGCTACTGGGGAGGAAATGTCCTCAGTGCATGAAACTGGCCAGGGTAACTGGGCAGCCATTGCGGCAGCAGTGAGAGACTTGAGAAGGCTGCCCCTCTACGTAGAGGACAAAGCTGACTGCGGGATTTCTGAACTGAAGAGCACAGCAAGGCGCTACGTGAAGGACAAAGGGGCAAAAGTCATTGTCATAGACTACCTCCAGCTCATACCACCCAAAAGAAGGCAAAGGGAAACCAACCGCACAACCGAAGTGAGTGAGTTGAGCCGTGAGGTGAAGCTATTAGGACAAGAGACTGGGGCAGTCATTTTCCTCCTCTCCCAGCTCAACCGTGAAGTGGAGCACAGGGACAACCCTAAACCACGTTTGAGCGACCTGAGGGAGTCTGGAGCAATTGAGCAGGACGCTGACCTCTGTGCCATGCTTTACGAGCCACCCAAGCAGGCCGAGGAGGACCCAGACACGCTAGGGGTAGTCATAGCTAAAAACAGACACCACGGGAAAGGCAACACCTACCTGCTGTGGGACAAGTCATGCAACAGGTTCAAGGATTTAGTGGCAACAGGAGAGACGGACACATTATGAGCACAACACAACTAGAGCTGGGGTCAGACAAAAGCGTCTTGAGCGCAGAACAAGCAGCCAGCAGGGACTCTGCATTGGTCAGGTTCCAAGAAATGGCAGCAGCCAAGTATGAAGCAGGCCAAAAGGAGCATGGGGGTAACCTGTGGGAAAAACCTGGGCTACTGGACAACATGGAGGAGGAGGTCATAGACGCTTGGTTCTACATACAGGCCTTGAAGCAACAGCAGAACCTGTTGAATGAGGCTGTGAGTGGCTTTCTCAATGACTGCATGGCTGTGGGTATTCGTGACCCTCTGAAGTTCATTTTGTCCAAACAACTTAAAGTCTACTCATACCTCAAGGGCGCATTCCCAAGGGGCATTCTTCCAACAGACGCAGACGGTGAAATTGAGCTAAATGGCGAGTTCCTAAGGCTGGAGCACAAGTATGATTATGCCATCCGAAACATGAGCCCAGAGACACGGGCGCACGGTGGGCAAACAAAAGGACTCTACAACCTAGTAGCAAACAAAGGCTTCACGGTTGTGTTTGTGGGCGAGAATGACCAGAGGCACGTCACCTGTGTGAGGGTCTGGAAGCCTGATAACGGCGAGGTCAAGGAGGTCTGGTATCCAGAAGGAACAGAAGACACGCTCAGGGCTGTGTGTGGTGCCTGGGCTTCAAAGGTAGAGCCAAGCTTCAACCCACGATTCCTCCACCACGTTGCTTGATTAACCACTACCCCAAATTCATTGACCCTGAGGAGGAGGACTGCCTCAAGGCTTGCAGTGAAGCACTGCTTGCCATTGTGGAATTCCTCCAAATGCCTCAGCCCTGCCTATTGTCTGCACTCAACAGGATTGCAGCGCTGCAGGTGGTGACGGGCAGGCTGAGTGTGACTGAGGCTGCTGACTACTACGGCATACAACGCAAAGGCATTTACCGAAACATTAAGGTTCTAGCCCGTGAGCTAGGGCGAGACTACCACCGTGGACATGTCCGATAAGCTAGAGCTACAACAGGAGTTTCTCAGGCGCATAGCGCCATTGGTTGGGTTTGACCCAGACGACACTCAGCACGTTGCTGAGGTGTTTGGTGCCATTAACCTGATAGTTAGGAACAACACAGAGTTGAGGCGCTATGTGGAGAATGCCGACACCATTGACAGTCTCATTGAGGAGTATTGCATAACTGAGCTGATACTCTGACCCCACCCCCCCCACAAGGAATCTATTACCCCCTCAAAAAAGACAGGTTTCCGCTCACCAC
>Ga0208645_1000859_pt1 | contig 29892 bp, 39 predicted proteins | sample VirMetDEL_Sep_01_FD_184519 | JGI IMG/M metagenome (GOLD analysis project Ga0208645, IMG submission 184519) | Aqueous microbial communities from the Delaware River and Bay under freshwater to marine salinity gradient to study organic matter... | ecosystem: Environmental > Aquatic > Marine >... | reverse complement strand
GAGCTGAATTTAAATACTCTTGGTCCATTGCTTGTTGTTCTGCACCAGAAGCTGCTAAAGCCTGAATTCTTTGTAGGTCTGTTTGTTGATCGAGTGCACCCATTTGTCCTAGAGCTTGACCTCCTGTTAGTTGGCCTTGTAATCCAGCTAATCCTAACTGTTTACTTAAGTCTGCACCAAACTGATCGCCTGTTTGTTGCATTCCTTGCATTTGTAAATCAGCTGCTTGATTTGCCATATCTGCTTGAAGGTAAGTTGCTTGGTTTGCTTTTTGACTTCCTTGCCTCAATCCTTGAGCTTGTAGGCCAGCTCCTTGGTTAGCTTGATCTGCCTGCAACCTGCGAGCTTGATCTTGTGTAAATGCTTGTTGTCCTTGTTGATAAGCTTGTTGACTTCCTGTCGCTTGTATTTGTCCTAGTTGAGTTGCTAATGCTCTGTCTGCTTCAGCCTCCATTAGAGCTTGTCTACCACCACCAAAAGTACCTCGATTTATAGAGCCTAAACCTCTAGCTGCTTTAGCAATGTCAGCCTGTCTTCTAGCCTCTTGAGTTTGTACATCAACCACTTGTTGCTGATAGGGGTTCATGTAATTTGCTGCCATACCTGGGTCGGTAAATTTTTCTGTGGTTACTGTGTCATCTACAAAAGTGTCCGATACTAAAGGTCCTCCTACATCATCGCTTGTAATTGTGTTGGGTCTGTAAGCATCAGCTCTACCTAAACCTCGACGCATTTGATAATTTGCATAATCAGTAGAATTGGCTAATGCATTAGTTCCTCGACCTATTTGAGCAGGGTCTCCTAAAGCCCTTGTATTTGCTTGAGCTGCTATTTGGTCTGGTAAAAATCCAGCGACTCTAGGTCCACCATATACGGGAGCAGGCTTAACACCTGTAACATTACCACTTGAGTCAGTATTATAAGTTAGTCTTGCTCCTTGCTTCATCTGCTCTTCAAAGAATGGCTGAGCATATTCAGGTAAGTTAGTAGAGTATGAAGTAGATTCTTGAGGAGCTGGGCTACCACCACCACCACCTTTGCCTCCACCGTATTCAACTAAACCTGTCGCTGGGTTTATAGTTCCAGAACCCCCTACTGATTTAAGTAAGCCAGCTTCATAGTCATTAATATGAGCAAGTTGAGTATCACCCATACGACCTTCAGCAGCTATATCTTTATATAGACGCTTAAGTAGCCATACTTTAATTTTTTTAGGTATTAACTTTAATAACATTTTTATTACTCCACTGGTAATTCGTAAAATACAAACCGTTTTTTATATCCCTCATGTTTCCAAACTTTTTCCCACCCAGGTCTACCGTAAGACTCTATTTTAGTACAACCTGTATCTCTTGCAAAACTTTGTAGTTGTTTTAAACCTATTGTTTGCCATTCTTCTATTCTGTTACCCCCTGTAAAATGCATTACTAGCACTTTAGTTTGAGGATATTCTATAACTTCTGTTACCCAAAAAGCATGAATGCCATCGTCATCAAACGCAGTCCATAACTGTTGGTCTTTAGTGAGTAGTTCATCTAGTATATCATCTGCAGTGTACCTACCATAAGTGTATTTAGCACACCCTTCTGCAAATTTTTCTATGCTACTCCAAACTTCTTTTACATGTTCTCTAGGAACAAGAGTTGTTTTCATCAAGCGGGCATAAACCTTTCTGGATCTATTTCTGGAGATTGTTTTTTCCTACCAGTCCTAGCCATTCTAACTCTATCCATCATACCGTAAAATTCTTTAGCCCCTGCTTCAGAAGAGCCATTACCTATGTGACTAACTACATCAGCAGGTACAACAAACTCGCCTTCTGATAAAGCTGCTGGTTGTTCGTTATCAATGTTTGCAGGTATATCATCACTCATGCCATCACCTTGAACGTTTACGTCTCCACCACCTAAGTATCCACCTTCTGCGTAACCCGCTCTTGCCCTTGCTTCTGCTTCACCAGCTCTTTGAGTCATACCATAAGGGTCGTTATAACTTCCAAAACCCGTGTAGTTTGTAGGGACATATCGCTTCTGCCCATACATGCCAGAATCAACTAATTTATATTTAGGAGGTGTGTTTTTAAGCGTTTCAATTCTTTTTGCTTCTGCAGCTACAGCATTAGGTGATTGTCCTACAGTTCCTGAACCTACGTTTAAGGCACCTAAACCTCCTGTTAAATTAGTGGGGCTACTAGTAAATCCTCCTACATTTATATTAGAGGGAGCTACAGGGGCAGATACAGGGGCAGATACAGGCCTAGATACAGGCGCAGATACAGAGGCAGGTGGTGTATAGGTTCTTCCTATATTTCTAGCTATAGCTGCTTCCATTCCTTGTTTTACAGCACCACCCTCTGCATAACCATAAGGATTATTTAAATTTAAGGCAGTCTTACCTGATAAATTAAGTTGCCCTTCAGGACCTCTAAATCTATTATCTTCAAACTCAGTCATGTCTACGCCTTTTTCTTGAAAGTCTGATTCTTCTAACCCTCCTGCTATTCCTCCAGCAACAGGCATACCAAACTTCATTGCCATTTCTCCATCAGTTAGACCCATAGCATCTCTAGTCGCAGAGTAATCAGTAAATACATTTTTAATTCCTTGTCCTGTTTGACTAAGATTATCACTAATAGAATCAACACTAATAGGATTATTTCCAGCTCTATTAGTTAAACCTGTTAATCCATCTTCAGAAATTTTAGCAGGATTACCATATACAGGAGCATTTCCTTGTGGCACAGGAGCTACTTGTGGTGTAGTTTGAGTATTAAGAGCTGGATTATAACTACTAGGTTTAGCAACATCTAAATAAGTAGCATTCCCAGCATTTTCAGTTCCTCCCATAAATCCAGTATAGTCTCTATTAGCTATTGCAGTTGTAGGAGGGGGAGTTACTACTCCTTTTTGACCCATAACTTGTGTATAATCTCTATTAATTACCCCTGAACTATCAAAAGGTCTAACAGGATTTGTTGTCCCTACTTTACTTGTAATACCTGTAGCATTATTATATATTGCTCCATCTGCTCCCATAATACCACCACTAGTACTACTAAAGCCCTGCGTACCACCTGCAGTCAATGCATTACCTCCGCCTACAGTTGGGTTCGCATTAACAAGAGCCTGATCTATTACTGCTTCATTTGCCGCAGCGGTTGTTCCTCCAGCAGGCACTGATGTAGCAGCAGCTTTAAAACCTTCAGCTAAGCTACCGCCACCATAAGCACCTAGTCCGGAACCTAGTCCAGACATAATATCACCTGACATTACAGCAGTTGCTCCACCTACCATAAGTCCAGCCATTAATGGACTAATTGCTCCTCCTGACGCGGCAGTTAAACCTGCGCCTACAGCCATAGGAATTAAACCACTTAAATTAAAAGCTTCTGGCATTCCAGTATTAGGATTTGTAGTAAGCGAAGTACCGTTGCGAGCAGCTAAGTTTTGAAGTCCAGCCACTTCTGATGGATTCATATGTACTAAAGTAGAGTCTCCTCCTCTACCTAAAGTAGCTAATCCTTGAGCTGTGTTTTGATAGTTTACCATTTAAATTCCTAATCGTTTATATTGAATAATACCATGTAATGTGTTAGTTATAAACCGTTTTATACGGCTTCAGCTCCTGATATAGTTATAGTAAGTCCTGTTGAACTGCCTAAAACTTGTATTGTATCTCCAGGATTAGTTATCTGTAATCCTGACCATTGTAAATATTCTTTTGTTGCTATTGTTTTGTTGTATATAAGAGCATTAGAAGTAGCTGCTGCACCCCCACTTGCAACAATATATACTTGCACATCAAGTGAACCACCCGTAGTATTGGCTACCATAATATCTTTTATATAAGTACGTGTGTTAGTTGGAGTTTCATACACAATAGCTGCAGTTGCAGTAACCGCCGCTTGTCCTAATTTTTTACCTGTTAAGTCTGTAAATTCACCTGACATTATATTCCCATCCAATGCATCACATTGTTAGTGTGTAAGTTTCTAATCTCATCTAAGTGTGCTTTATCTAGTTGTGCAAAGTATAACCTTAGCTGATTCTGTAATTGGTTCTGTTGATCTTCACTATATTCTATTTTAGGAAGCGCTAAGTTAGGTGCTTTAGGTTGTACGACGTGTGCCATATTATCCCCTTAGTCCATCTGGTTTAGCATCGACCCTTGTATCACCTAGTTGCCATTGTGTGCCTACAGTATCTGATGATATTTTAAAGTTCATCTGCCGTCCTCGTGCTCTTATAAATACTTGATTAGTATACTGATCTATTGTTGTAGCACTTGTTGTAACACCTCTAGTTAGTGTTGTCCCAGCTACATCAGTTGTTTGTGTTGCTGCTCCTGGAAACTTAGTGACTGCAACTGCCATATCCACTGCAGGTGTTAGTGTGGCTCCTGTCACAGGATTGACTGTTTGTGATGCAGTAAAATCTACATCAGGTATAACTTTCTTAGTCAACATATAAAACTCACCGTCAGCTATATCCATAAAGGCTGACTCAATGTATGAGTTGATAGCCAGAGGTGCTGCGCCTAAAGGCTGCCCATTATTGGGACCTTTCTCATGTGAGTATAAGTATCCACCAGAAGTAGCTAGTGCATATTCGTTAACTCCTGCATCTACCCAAGTTGTTCTGTTAAGTTGTCCATAATACCAAATATCATCACGGTAGTTGTAGATTACATAACGATCAATTACAGCCGAAGGTGTTGCTCCACCAGAACAATAGAACCATACGACCTCATTAAATTCTTTATTAGTACCACTATGAATAAGTTGACTTTGTTCTCTATTAATATCTTCAAATACATATCGTAGTAAAGGACACTTAAGAACATTAACTCGACCATCATATACAAAGAAGTTATCCGTTCCCATCCAATACATATTGTTATTAACACTTGCCCAAGCATTAGGGCCCATAATGTTAGTGTCATTAGATAAAAGTTGTAACCCAAACACTTCAGCCGTACCTAAAAATTGTAGTGTGCTTAGTGAAGTATCAGTCCATATAAGAGTTTCTTGTCTTACGTTAGCACCGGTAACAATTTTAGAACCTTCTTTAACAAATAAGAACCCTGCTGAGTTAGCAAGTTCAGGTTTCCACACTTCTGGTTTAGGACCTATATCTGCATTAACATCAGCAAATCTAATTAACATTGAATCAAATGTGCCACCGCTATAAGAGATAGATTGATAACTTCCTGCAACAGAAGCAGGAGATGTAGTAGCAGCTACAAGAGTATATGTAAAAGTAGTAGCAGACGCTACTGTAATTTGATATGTGCCTGAATAAGTAGTTGTCGTTTGACCAAAAAGATATACATAATCATTAGTAGCTAACCCATGAGCTGACGCAGTAGTTACTGTGGCTGTTGTTCCAGTACTTGTAATACTTGAAATAGTAATACCTGCGGTAGATGTTTCGCTATATTCACTACAACCTAAAGACAGTAAATGACCACTAGGTGCAAAAAGTATTTTTTCATTTTCAGCCGGTACAGCAATTGAACCAGATAAAGAACTTAGTAATACCGCTCTATTATTAAAACTTGCATTATAAGTCCAGTAATAAATAGCTCCTTGATTGTTTAGATTAAAGATTAAGTCATTGTTAAAGTTGTCCATAAACACTAATCGTACATCTACGATAGCTGGAAGAACTGAAGCACCGCCCCATGTTCCTCGACTCCACGTGCCTGCACCCCAGCCATATCCTGCAATGGAAGAGTCAGCTCCAATATTAATTTGAAACGCCGCAGTAATTCCTGTACCACCACCGGTAGCGGCAGAAGTAGCAGTGCCCGCTGTCTGAATAGTGAATGTACTACCATTGATAACGGTTACTTCAAACTCTAAATTAAGTTGTGGCGCGGTTATACCACCAACTGCAGCTGCACCACTAAAAGTAACAAAGTCTCCTGTAGTAGCTCCATGACCTGCAAGTGTAACTAAAACTTGACCCTCAGTACCTGTAGTAGTATTAGTAGTAAAACAATTATCTGTAGAAGGAGTAGTTGAAGTAGTAAATGTAGCTCGGATAGGCGTTATATCATAAAGAGTCGTACCGGCACGAATGTAGATTTTTTTAGTCGTTGCTAATCCTGCAATGGCTGCGCCTGTATCTATAGCATAAACAAATAGTTTGACTGCTTCTCCTACATAGGGAGTAAAAGTAGCTGCTTCCCAGCCTCCTATTTTTTCAGGAAAACCTTCTCTAAACCGTATCATGTTGCCATCATACCAACCGCCCATTTGAGCTAAATCAGTTTTATCTCGGTTTATGCCAGGTCTAAATTTTAATTTACTAAGCGGCATGTAATTCCTTTTCCATGAATAGTGCGTGTTCTGCTAATCGTCTTCTAATTAATCCTTTAAGCTTACGTCCTCCAGCATAACAATACTTTAGAAGAACTTCGCCAGCTCTCTTTTTATCACCACGCACAAAAGCCGAACGAACTGTACTCCTTTGAAAGCATCCCAAGCCAAGATTAAAGCTAAAGCTAACAAGAGCATCAAACTCAGATTGATTTGGTTGTTTAGGATGTAGTAGACGAATAACTCCATTTTCAAATTTCTTTAAGTCATTTTTTAGTAAGTTATTTATTTCATCATCTGAAAGAGTGCGATCCCATGAAGAGAGTAGTTTATCATCATAACTAATAAGATGACCAACACCGACAGTCCAATAGCCCGCAGAGCATCTATAAGGTGTGGCATGTACTCCTTCAAAATACTTTATGAGGGTTATACCCTTTTCTGATGTATTCACTTATTTTTCCCAATGTCTAGACCCAAACCAAAAGCCAATAATAGACGCTAGAATAGCCATTTCTTCGTTACTAAATACAATGTGCATAGCTTCTGCATAATTATGTCCAGATGAAATAGCCCAGTATAGACCTACAAAGTCGACCACCAAAAGAATAGTAACAAAAATATAGGTGATAATGGGGCGAACACTAGCACGAAGATTAATAACCCAAGTAGATGCCCCTTCTGCAGACGCTTCGTCGTTTTTATATAACGCCACTCTTTCTTGAGTGTATGTATCCATGCTAACTTGTTCTGTTTTAAGTTCTTCAATTTTTTCCTGTGAAGCAAATCCTTTCTCGGCCATTGCCAAACTTCTTTCCATCTCAATTTTAGCCATCTCTCGTTCATGATTCTGATCGCCTTTTTGTTCAAAAAACTTTAATACACTAGGAAGTCCTGATGTAGCAAAGCCTAATATTCCCGACAGTATTGATAACATATTTTAAATCCTTTTATTTTTAACCATCTATTGCTGCGTTTACTGCCTTCATATCTTCTGTTGTCCAATAGTCTTTAGCTACCATCAATTCAAGATGTTCTACATTCCTAGAAATACAATCTGCTACTTCTTCGTCAGTCATATCTTCAGGTGGATTAGTTCTCATCTCATTAATTAAGTTTACAGAATCTAGCATTGCAGAATAGTCTTGTGCTATTTCTTCTGCTGTTTTTACATCTGTTGTTGCGATTTCGTCAGTCATTTTAGTTTCCTTTCAAAGTTTTAATTTCAGTTTGTAATTCCTCTACTTTCGCAGAGAGTTCTTGTATTGCTTTTACTAAAACAGGGTATGTTTTCATAGGGTCAGCTTCTAATTTTTCAGGATTCTCATCTTTTACTAATCTTATATGGTCAGCATAATCTGTTTTATCTTGAATTTCTTTTAACTCTTGTGCAATAAATCCAAAGTCTTTTTTACCTTTAAATGAACCATCTCGTCTATCCCAATCAAAAGATACAGGACGCATCTGATTAACAAAGTCTAGTCCTAATGGAATATCTTGTACATTAGTTTTATCTCTTGCATCAGAAAGTGATGATATAGATGTGTCGTTACAACGAAGATTAGTAACACTGCTATTGCCTAAAGTAAATTCATTACTTACTGTCGCACTTGAAGCAGTTGTATTATCGCCAAGAACTGTATTATTAGTCCCAGTTGTTATATTATTACCTGACAGTCTACCTAAAAAAGTATTTTGAGCTCCTGTAGTATTAGAATTTCCTGCATCTTTACCAATAGCTGTATTGTTACTAGCTGTTGTATTTGCAGATAAAGCATTAGTACCAACTCCTGTGTTACTAGCCCCTGATGAATTAGTAAACAATGCTTGATATCCAAAACCGCCATTATTTGTCCCTGTGGTATTATTAACTAAAGCTGTGTAACCTATACCTACATTAGCAGTAGCTGTATTGTAAAACAATGCTTGAAACCCTATTGCTGTATTATTACTTGCAGTAGTTTGTGTTCTTAAAGAATTTACACCTACTGCTACATTATATTGACCTGTTGTGTTACCTAACATTGCTCCTTGTCCTACTCCTACATTTTGAGTTCCAGTCGTGTTAGCTGGTAAAGTTTGATCACCTAAAGCAGTGTTACCAGAGGCTGTAGTGTTAGCAAATAAAGAAGTGTGCCCTACTGCTGTGTTAGTACCACCTGTAGTATTGCTATATAAAGCATTTAATCCTAATGCAGTATTTAAACCACCAGTAGTATTTTTATTAAGTGCTTGGTGTCCATAGGCACTATTGTTTGTTCCAGATGTGTTAGTTTCCATAGCTTTATCACCAACTGCTGTGTTAAAACTATTAGTATTATTTTTTAAAGCAGAAACACCTATAGCAACATTATCAGTACCTGTTACATTAGTTAATAAAGTGGATACACCTACTGCTACATTATCAGAACCAGTTGTGTTATTTTTTAATGCTTCTCTGCCCATAGCTGTGTTAGTACTAGCAGTTGTATTAGATTTTAAAGCATCTATACCTACTGCTGTGTTAAGTGAACCTGTAGTATTTGCAAGTAAAGCATTAACTCCTACGGCAGTGTTGTTATTAGCAGTAGTATTATTATATAAAGAATTATGACCATATGCTGTATTGCCAATTCCTGTTGTGTTTTGGATTAAAGAGGCATATCCCATTGCAGTATTGTTACTGCCTGTTGTAGTTCGTCTTAATCCATACATACCAACAGCGGTGTTTTGATTCGCAGTAGTGCTGGCTGATAAAGATTCTCTACCTACTGCGGTATTGTTAGATCCAGTAGTATTTGCATCTAAAGCATTTCTGCCTATAGCTGTATTTTCAGCTCCAGTTGTATTTGCAGTTAAGGCTTGATAGCCAACAGAAGTTAGACCACTCCCAGTAGTATTACTATAAGAAGCCTGATAACCAACAGCAACATTATTTGCTGCTTGACTGCTATACCCAGCTTGAAAACCAATTGCTGTGTTAGAACCAGTTGTTGTATTTGCAGCTAAAGCAGATTTACCTAATGCTGTATTGTTTGAAGCTGTAGTATTATTACCTAAAGCAGATGTACCAACGGCAATATTATCTTGTCCTGAAGTAGTATCTGTCATTGCGTTATAACCTAAAGCAGTATTCCTAGACCCTGTTGAAACTGTTAAAGCATTGTTACCAACGGCTACATTGTCACCACCACTTACATTTGTGGTTAATGCGTTTGCACCTATTGCTGTGTTAAGTGTTCCTGTAGTATTTGCAAGTAAAGCACTTGCACCTAAAGCAGTGTTAGAATTTGCTGTTGTATTTGCACCTAAAGCACTATTACCTATAGCTGTATTGTTTTCACCTGTAGTATTTGCATCACCTGCATTTCTACCTACAAATACATTAACACCACCTGTGGTATTACTTTTTCCTGCATTATGTCCAATTGCTACATTATTAGTACCTGTAGTATTAGCATTTAAAGCTAAATATCCTACCGCTGCATTGTTAGCACCAGAAGTAGTATTTCTTAAAGCAGAAGAACCTACTGAAGTATTTTCAGAACCTGTAAGTGTTGCAGCTCCAAGTGAGAAAGAACCTACTGCAGTATTGTTACCTCCTGTGGTTGCTGCCCCTAGTGCTTCATTACCAAGCCCAGTATTAGAATTACCTGATGTAATAGCGTTCATAGCATTAACACCTAACGCTGTGTTTAGAGAACCACTAGCAAGACCTTTACCAACAGTCACTCCGTTGACTGTAATGTCACTAGCAAAAGTATACGCTGCTGATGAATAGTCTGCGGCTTCAACGACGTTTGTCCCATCTTGATATAAAGATGCAGATTTACCTGCAGGTACTAAAATACCCGATCCGCTAGCAGTTTTTACTGTAATGGCAGTAGTTGATGAGTTTTTAATATAGTAGTTTTTACCATTAGCTAATGTAGGAACAACTAAATTTGATGCTCCACCAGCACTACCTGTAAGGTTTAGGCGTAAGTGACGAGCTACTTGAGTCGCATTTGAATCTGTTAGTGCAAGCGTTAAATCAGAAGCTGTGACTGCTTGATCTACAGTTCCTACTATTGCTTCTTCTAGAGCAGTGCCCAAGTTAGTATTGGTCGTGTTTCCCCAAGTACCATCTTGCTCTCCAGTTCCTATGAGTTCTATCTTTAAATTTGAATATGTTGACATATTGTTTCCTTATCCTGTAACTATCTCTGTCCAATCAGGCACTTGAGTAGTATCTATTATAACCCATTCTGGGTCTTGAGTAGTATCTATTATAACCCAGTCTGGACTGTTGAAAATAGATATGTATCCTTGTAATACTAATGCGCCACTAGGTGGTGTTATTATTGTTCCTCCAATTACACTTGGTGCTACTCCAGCTAATACGAGTGCTCCAACATTTGGAGTGATAACTCTACCTTCAGTAACAATTGGTGCAATGCCTGCTAAAGTTAAAGCCCCTACACTTGGAGTTATTACTCTGCCACTTAATAAACTTGGTGCAAACCCTTGTAGTGTTAGTGCCCCAGTTGCAGGAATCTGTATATGTGACGCTACAACATTAGGTGCTATTCCAGCTAATGTTAACGCTCCCACACTTGGTTCTATTACTTTTCCTCGTAACGCTGTTGGTGCTATTCCAGCTAACGTTAATGCTCCTACACCTGGAATCCGTATTGCAGTCAAAGATACCGTTGGTGCTACTCCAGCTAAGGCTAAAGCTCCTACACCCGGAGTTATTACTTTGCCTGATACTAAACTTGGTGCTACTCCAGCCAATGCTAGAGCCCCTACGCTAGGGGTTATTATTACACCATCTAATACTATTGGTGCTGTTCCTGATAAAGCTAATGCACCTACGCTGGGGGTGATCTCAACTTCAGTCATGCCCCAAGGGCCTGAACTCCAGGTACTTCGTCCCCAGCCGGTAGCCATTACTAGCTCCTTATGTTAAGGTAAATATGCCAGTAGCAGCGGGTAAAACAGTTAATGTGTTAGGGCTAGTTACAGTAAATTGAGAACTAGAAAGTTGACACCAACATAATAGTCTTCCTGCAGTTGCTCCAGTAGAGTTACGTAAAATAGCATACTTAATATTAACTAAGTTAGCTCCTGAAGCTGTAAATGCTAAACCTATTGATGACATAGTAAACTTCATTTGTTTAGCTGATGCCCCCACTGTCCATTGAGCTGTTGCGGGTACTAAATTTCTACCCCCAGTAACATACCCACCCGCTGCCGCTACTTCATTTGTTATCTCTGAATACGCACTTAACGTAAACGTAGAAGCGTTACTAGCCGATTGAGCTAATACCATTTTAAAAACGCCAGCACCTAGTGTAATGCTTCCGTTCCCTATATATTTTTTGGCTTCGTTATATAATTGCCATGCTGATGCTGCCATGTTAAATCTCCTTAATATCGGCCATTGATGCACCGGATTCTAAAATATGATGGAGTAAACCCCCATAAACTTCTAACTCTATCTCATCTCCTACCATTCTAATTAAATCTATAAACTCTTGGGCTTGAGATAGCATCCAAGGGTTGCAGTTAAATATTTTCCCGCTCACGTTTACAGGTATTACTATCTGCCCATCATTTTCTAGCTGTTCATATGCGTGATGCTTATTATCTTCTAAACATGAATCACACCCAAATAAGTGAAATCGTTTAAATCCTAATGTCCTAAACAACGGTATAGCCCTTAAAAGAACTGTTGATCCACCAGGTACAGGCCACCATGTTTCATACTGCTTATCTAATAGTTCTTGTAGCATTTCAGCTTGTGTGTGCCAAACATAAGTTCTATCTTTAGGTAATCCATCAAATACACTTGGATGACACTGTGATGCTATAAAATACTTACAATCTTCTACTACAGGTTTGGTAAATCGTGCATTAAACTTTCTTGCATCTACCATGACCATAGCAGAAGGAGTTAAACCATTATCTAAACACCATTTATAGGCATTATTAATAGTTATAAGTTTAACACCATTTGCCCTTAATTGCTTTATTTTTTCCGTATGTTGTGGTAAGGATGGGCCTCCTCCTACAATCATAACTTCTATATCATTAGTTGGGTGTGGTTGTATTTGTAAGAAACCTTGTTTAATATTATGAGCTACATTCTTTTTTATTTGCTCATCATCAGTATTAACCGTTCCTGCCTCTACAACATCTTCACCACTTATCCAATTACTTACATAAAATAAACATGCACCATCTACTTCTTTAGTCCAATGAATTGCACATTCTAATTCTTTAAACTTCTGTAACCACCATTTAAACGGGCGTACAGTTAAATGCAATTTATGCCCTACCAATTCACTTGCCTTATCATCAACAGTAGATATTTGAAAAAACACGTGTTGAGCTGCACTCAAACAATTACTTAATACTCTATCTACATGATGAGGTCTTATATGCTCCATCACATCAGTACAAAAACCATAAGCTGCTTGAACCGGTAAAGGTTCTGATAAATCTGCTTCTACAAATTTCAACGCATGCTTCTGTGTTTCTAACATTGGTGTTATATCTGCATCTAAACAGTTAGGCGCAAAGTCAACCAAAGTCACATCTAATCCACCAAAGAACGCTAAGTTTAATCCACCACGTCCTGTACCACATCCTAAATCAAGAACTGTAGCGCCTTGTTTAGGTTTAGCTTGAGCTAAAAACTCATGAGCTACTTTTTCTCCAGGAGCAACTTTTCTATACTCTGGCATATCCCATACTTTTTTATATAGGTCTTTTTCTAATGGTCTTGCATTTGTTACTGTTACTTCTGGTGCATCGGATATTACCGAAGATATTCCTGTCATTTTATTCCTTTCTATTCAAATCGTATAAGTGCCGTTGTTGCAGTGTTTTCAGGTAATGTTACAGTTAGTGTTTCAGCTGCAATAGTTTTAACTGATCCAAAATCTAATACACATACAGAATAATTACTAGAGCTGCTATTATATATTAAAGCTCCTCTTGCGGAAAATGTGCCTGTCCAAGTAGTAGGAGAATCAAAAGTTATATACACTACGTCTGCATCATCATCTTGTGTAACTGTGGCACCTGTTAATGTATTACCCCCAGCTACATACCCTGTGCCTACCACTTCATTTGTAGTTGTATAAGCAGAGGTAGATGAATCTAATGTAGCATCATCAGAGTACAGAGCTATTTTAAATGTGTCTGTATCAAAATCTATATCACCAGCTAATGATTTAGCAACAAATGTATTAGTTATTCCTTGTATAATAGTTGCCATTAAACTGCGCTCCCTCTTCTACCTTTAACAGGTATTCTAGCTTGTCCACTACGATAAGCATCGCGAGTATTCTTACCTTCTCCTAATCTAGTTAGTTCTACCATAGCTTGATTATATCTATTAGTGTAGTTGGTTAGTGTTTCTGGGTCGGACTTGAGGAACGTAGCCGCTTCCAACAATGAACCATAAAGTAATACGGAACTGTAATTATCTCCCAGCCAAGACGTACCGCTAGCGGCAGTAGTAATAGACTCAGGATAAAAAAAGTAATGAAGCTCAGCGCCATAGCCTGTATCAGGTGTAGGGCCGAGTATAAATGTTGTATCATCGAAGACAGCATAATATTGAGGTTTTCCGTAGTGAGCTGCATCAGTATCAGGAAATGATTGCCTAATAAAGTTAACGTCTTTATTTATAAGAAAAGTATATTCGTTAGTTGCGGTATCAATACAAGCTAAACTATAAGTAGCTAGCCAATCATCAGGTACATTTAAATATTTGTTACCAACGTTAATAGTACCTGTATCATTTCTTCTTAAGTCTGGAAGATTAACTCCATTAAAGATTCTGTTTTCAGCTTGAGTTATAAACGTGTTTACATCTACTGTAGAGTATTCATCTTCAGTATACGATTGTATTTGTGCGACTAGCTCAGTATAAGTCATTGCTTATCCTTACGCCATAGGGCCGCGAGCTTTTGTGCCTTTAGTTGCTGCACCATTGCCACGAGTTACTACGCCTGTTGTTTTAACATTTTTTTCAGGATACCCTGCAAAGTTAGGTACAGGTACATCTTGAGGTTGTGCGAACCCATCTACCATTTTTGGTTTTCTTTCTTGATTTTCTTTAGCCATTTCTTTCTCCTAAGTTATTGTTATTGTAACAGTTCCTACTACTCCTGAACTCACTAAATTATTTCCAGTAAACTCATTAGCTGGAGGTCTTGCTCCACCAACAGGTTCCCATCCCCATTGTATATCTCTTGACCCAGTTACGTTGTTGTCATTAAAACTCTGGTCAGGTCTTGGATCTCGCACTGCTTGAGGATCTTCTACTGGATACATCCCCTGCATATTCTGTGGTTGATCTGGGTTCCAACACTCCTTACAAGCTTTAATATTAGTGTTAGTTTTTCTTACATATAAATCTTTTAGTTCTCTAAGCTTAAACTGAAAACCACAAACATCACAGTCTGCAATAGCGTTCTTATTAGTTGTAAACTTGTTGCTCATTATCTACCTTTAAGATAATTTCTGTCTACCATTTTCATAGCTTCAACTTGATCTGTCATTGTCTTAGCAACTTTTTTAGGATTAGTTGTTGATTTAAGATGACTAGGTTTTATTTTTTTATCGTTTGCTCTTTTTACAGCATCATGTATATACAAAGGTGCTTTATTTTGTCTTATAACTTTGCCATCTGGCGCACCGGCTTTTTTAGCTTTATATATTTTCTGTGCTTTTTTAACTTTTTCTTTTTCTTTTTCTTTAGCTTGCTTCAGAAATGCTTCTTTAATTTTTTTATCTTCTTTTTTTTGTTTTTCTGTAGGAGCAAAAGCTCTTTTAATATCTTTAATAACACTCATTTTAACTTCTCCTTTGTTTAGCTCTAGTTCTACCACGGATAGCTATACCATCTATCTTACATTTACCTTTACCTTTGACTGAACCTCCATGTTCATAGCCTTTAACTTTACCACCTTTTTTCATAAAGCCCATGCTGTTACGAACACCTTTAGGTAAACTTGCAGCACCTTTATTAGGAGCAGCTTTTAATACGCCGCCTGCTTTCAACTTTTTAGCCTTTTGAGCTACTTTCATATCTTCATAGCCTTTTTTAAGTTGTTTTCTTTCTGATGCTGTACCTCTACCAACGCCCACAGCGTTATCAATCATTTGAGTTGCAGCACCTCTAATACCACCTTTCTTTTTATTTCTAAGTCCTATTTCATATGCGTCTCTTTTTTCTGCATCTTTTCTTTCTTTAGGACTCATGCTTTTTTTAACTCTAGATGTAAATTCTTTTGTAAACCCAGGATCTTTCTTTTTTATTTTATCTGCTTTTAGTTTCATCTGTTGTTTTATTTTGTTTCTTGATCTATTTCTTTCTTCTTTTATTTTCTGTAAATCTTCCATCTTATACTCCTATATGTGTGATATTCGAGGCGCTACATTTAACGTTGCTTTTTCTCTATCTTCAGTTGAAGCCAGTAACCACTGCTCTTCATATTCTTGTTTTAAGAATTGTGATCTTTCACCTGCTTCTGGAATCTTAAGCGATAAATAAAATGCTAACCCTGCTACCATGCACGGTAAAAATCTAAATGGAATATGCTGTGTGTTAACGCCTGTACCCGCATCATCAATTCTTTTTAACATCCAGTAAACAAAGGTATAACTTGTGTCATTAGGAATGGGCCATAGAGTTATTTTAGGTATCTCTGCTTGTCTATCTATATAAACTTGTATCGGTCTGCCCGTGTCGTTCTTACTTGGGATAGATGCATAAGTAGGATTTGACACCCTAGAAATAGCTATGTCAGACTGAGTTGTTCCAGACCCAGTTCTTATGACTTGGCTCATGAGGTCGATGGTCGTCGCGGGCAAATCGTAAGTGGCTGTACCTGCAACTAATGGTATCTGTCCTTGTTCAACAGTCCACAAGTTTATGCCTCGGTTAGCCCACTCTATTGTAAGTAAATTTAAACTACGAGTTGCAGTTCTTAAATCATATCCTGTTCTTAACTCTGCACCACATCTTTCAAACGCTTCTTCTACAAGTAGGTTTAGATCTAAATTAAATGCATGTGTATTCGTTGTAGTCATTATGCTTTCTTCCTTGTTGTCTTTTTACGCCTAAGTGAAGCTACTCTACGTGGCTTCCCTGCCGGTTGCCCAAGTCTTTTCTTTTGGGCTATTCTAGACTTTTTCTGTGCTGCTGTCATTTCTCCAGATGTCTTTGGAGTTTTAGCAGATACTCGTTTACTAGGTCTGCAATAGGGTGTACCACGTTTATCACCTTTTTTTCTACCACAAGCTTTGCCTGTCTTTACATCTTTCCAGTCTTCTTTAAACCAGCGTTTTAAAGCAGCTCCTTTAGCTGTCTTTCGGACTGCCATTACTTTTTACCTTTCTTTTTTCTACACTTAGCTATAGCACCAGAAGCATAAGCACTAGGGAAGACTTTATAACTTGCTTTTACTTTATGATAGCAGGCATCTTTTACACTTCCGCCTTTTTTCATTTTACTAATTATACCCATTCCTCTAGATTTCATCATGCTTTAGGTTTCCTATGTCCATATCCTTTTTTCTTCAAAGCTAGATGTTTAGCCATAGTGGGAGCTTTTACACCTTTACCTGTTTTCTTATCGTACATCATATGCGATTTAAACGCAGGTTTTTTAGCTTTAGTCTTAGCTTTCTTCTTACATACTGAGCAAGCCACTAGACCATACGACCTTTAGTACGTCCTTTTCTAGCAATACCATCTGCACGTTTAGATGCTGAACCTTGTGCTGATTTACGATTACCTGAATAAGCCTTTTTACCTGCAGATTTTTTCATTCCTTTAGACTCATCTCTACGAGCTTTCATAGATTGTTTTTTCTTACCTTTTCTAGCTCCTAATGAATCATCAAGTCTAGCATTGTAGCCCTGCATTTTTTTACCTTTAGCTTTTTTAGTAGCACCACCTTTCTTCATCATTGCACGTCCAGCTGCATCATTCATTTGAGAATCTGTCATGCCTTTTTTATTCATAGCCATAGCACGACCTTCTTTGTCTTTCATCATACCACCGGCTTTATAACCTTCGTTTTTACGAATTTCTTTATCCACACGACGAATCTCATCTTTCTCATTCATAATGTGTTTAGTTCTATTATTCATGCTTTTCTCCTTAGTAAATTCTTGTCCTACTGATTGATTAACACCTACTTTATTAGCAAACTCTGGGTTATTAGCCACAGCTTGCATAAACTTTGCCTGTTTCTTAGTTTTAGGCGGCACTACTTATTAATCCTATTACTCGAAGCTTCAGGCTTTCTTGGTTTAGCACCTTCGTCTTCAATAACTTCTTTTTTACCAAATAACTTTTGTACTGTATTGGTTTCCCAAATACGAATAATCATCCATATAATAGTAAATAGTGAAGCCAAGTGTGGTAGCCACGACATCATGGTACCTATTGCAGTGAAGATAGCTGATAAATCTATCAAGTGTTTTGTCGTTTCATCCATTTTTAACATTTCCATCGTTTACGTGCTTGACGCAATCTAGAGTTTGGATCTTTAGCAGCTTTAGGAAACTTCTTCATTTGTCCTGCAGATCTTGCACAAAACGACTTACGTCTCTTTGCATCTTTAGAACCTTTCTTAACTTTCCCTGTTACAGCTGTTTTAAGTTTAGAACCTGGGTTTGCAGCTCGATAGGCTTTTACGCCTTTCTTTGTCATCCCCGCTCCTGTTTTAGTCTTTCTAAAGTTACCTGACTTAACCGAAGTTTTGATTCCCATTCCCTTTTTTCTAGGTGTTGCCATCTATACACAATCTCCTAATGCTTCAAACCAACGCCTCAGTTCTTCGAGGCGCTCATCGTTCTTAGTTGGTTTGGGCTCTTCTTCCATATTTTATCCACAGAATACCGTTAATGATGTCACAGCTGCTGTTTGAGTTACTACTCCAAACGTTGTTTGTGGCTCATTTCCGTTAATTAAAATTCCGTCGCCTGGTAAAGCCATCTGTTGTGACTCTACGTTAGCTGGAGTAGCTATACTTAATAAAACTCTATCTGATGCTGCATTACCATCTAAGGTTAATGTAACACTACCTGCTCCTGCAGAACCTACAAAATAGAATCCTTTCATTCTAGTTCTAGGTAAAGCCATACCATCAGCAATAGCGTTACCAATACTTACATTAGTTGCTACCGCTGCATCTGATGAAATACTAGTAATTCTAGAATAGTAGTTTGTAGAAGTTGCAGTGCCAGAATCAACGCCAGATACAGTTTCAGTGGTTACTGACTGAGATAAATCCCCAGCCACATATCCAGTGATAGTAAATGTAGCAGCTGTTGCATCGCCTGCACAAGTAAATAGAATTTGATAGCCAGCCCCATTATCTAGAGGCTGATTAGTTATTAATGTTATATCGCCAGCACCACCAATAGCGGCAGCGGCTCTATATAACGTAGCTGAATAACTAGGAGTGACGGCCCATATATCTGTTGTTATAGCCATTGTCTATTCTCCTATTTAAGCAGTACGTGTAAGTGTGTAACCTGTAGCTGAACCAGGAGTTACTCCATCACCGCCAGTAAACATCAAAGTGAATTGAGCCATACCAGTAGCGCCAGAAGCAACTACTACTCTACCGAAAGCAACTGCAGAAGCAGTAATAGTAGCAGCATCAGATAGTGATCCACCAGTACCTAAAGCAATTGTTACGTTGCTAGCACCGCCTGTGTTATCTACTACGAAAGAAAATTGTTGACCTCTTACTGCAAGCATTTGCTGAGAGACTCCTGTAACGCCACCTGCTGTAGTAGTAATAGGAAGAGTAATAGTTGTTGCAGCTGCTGATGTGGATGTAATATATCCTACTTGAAGATTCTGTGCTGTAATAGTTGCTGTAGCATTGATTGCTACTGAAGGACCTGTTGGTACGAATCCGTTAGTTGAGGCAACGGGACCTGAAAATGTAGTTCTAGACATAATTGTTTCTCCATACAAAGTTAAGCTTATCTGTCGTGTATGCGTCTGCTGGGGCAGTCATGATAAGCTGGTTGTTCCCAGATAATTAATGTTACACGTTTTCGTATCATTATACAACAAAAAAGGGACCGAAGTCCCTTTATATAAAGCTTTGAAATTACTTGTTCATTACGTACATTGTTACTTCAAAACCGAATCTCATTTCTGTAGCAGCTGGTTTAGTCCACATAATATTTCTCCTTTATTTTATATTTCAGCATTGCTGATATATTGATTGTATCTATCTGGTAAATACTCGCAATAAGGATATTCATGAGTTTAATCAAATTCAGGCACAACTAACGGCTTACTTTGTTTAGTGTTTCGAAGTTCTTCTTCAGGCAATATATCTTTTAACTCTTCACTGTAGTAAGTATTAGGATTTTTATGTTTATCTGGATTGTTTTTTATGTCTTCCATTATCTCATCATAATAAGAAGTCCCTTCAGGCGGTCTATCATCAATTTCAACTCCATCTATAACTCCCTCGCATTTACGCGCAAGTGTTGCAAATTGTGGCGGTAGTTTTTTATTATTGTATCTTTTGCACATCTTTAATAATTCTAATTGCTGGGCTAACTCCATGTTTTCTAAAATTAAAGCTTTAGTAGTATCAGTGCAGTTACTTCCTAAATACCAAGTCCACCTAACTCCTATGCTTTTTGAATTTCCATCTCTTCCTTCGATACGATTATTTATACTTCCCCCATTATCATTATAACGACTCATATTGTCTGATTCATCTAGTCTATAATCAGAATAAATAGATACATCCCCTGTTTGACATTGTTGAAAATATCCTTGTAGGTAGTCATTACGAGCGTGAGCACATAAACTTAAGAATATAACACTAACGATTAAGGTCTTTAATATCATAGGAATGTTCTCTAACTTGATCTGCAAGCACCCTATATAAATCTTCACCCATTCTCATAGAGGCTCTTAATTCTGCTAATTCTGCTTTTACTTCTGCTATTTCTTTATTTGTGACTTGCTTAGAATCATTTAGTTTTTCTTTATGAGTTATTATTTTGTCTTGTAGCTTTACAATATACTCGGCGTTTTCTTGTACTGTATCGGTTAAGTTAACAATATATTTAACTGCTGTAAACGTACCTACAACTACAGAGACCACAACAGGCACCATAACTATATTACTTTTAAATGCGTCTATAATTTTCATATTTTTATTATACTCCTAAAAAAGAAAAGCCCAGCAGAGAGGAGCCAGGCTTTTCAGAGGTAGTGCTTTAAGTAGAACTATAAAACTACTTATGCACCTGGTGAACCCCACATACCTAGTGGATCACTCCAACCGAATGAATATCTTTCACGGGCTTTATATCTTACATTGCCAGTATCGAAATCACCATCCATAGAAGTTGTTAAAGCAGTTCTTTCAAAATGCTTCATACCGTTAGGTACGTCAGTAGTTAAGAAGTAAGCGTCACCATCAGTTAGATAGTGGTTTACTGTATAACCTTCTGGTATTGCACCATTATTTCTTAATGCGTTAAGGTCGTTATCAGCTGTACCAACACGAAGTTGAGTATCTAATAAACGAGTAGCAACGAATTGAAGAGCAGGTGGAATAACCAACTTACGTGGTTTAGCTGCAATCAATAGACCTCTTTCATCAGTCCATGCTGCGATTTGAATCACTGCGTTTTCTAATGCTGTTTCGTTAAGGTCTGTTGGTGTCGCTTGTGTATTACTATTAGTACCACCTGAAACTAATGGGTGGTTAGTAACTGCACCAGCGGCATTAGTACCAAACAATGAACGGTTATCGCCACCAAGGAAGTTCTGGTTGTAACCATTGTTAAGAACATTAGCTGCTCTAACTTGTTTAGTGTTTGCCATTGAACGTGCAAGAGCTTTAGTGTAGCGAGCTGAAAGACTATCATATAGATTATCTTCAACTGCTTCTTCAGTTAAACTGAAACCTAAAGCAATTGTTACGTGGTTGTATCTAGCGGTAAAAGCTTCTTGTGCGTTGTCATACGCAATAGCTGCTCCCTCAGTTTTAAGAGGTGCGGCTGCAAAGCCAGCTAGTTTTGTTTCTTCTTCGAAAGAACGATCTGAAGATTCAGTTTCGTAAATCTCTTTATGTTCTTCCCCATAACGTGCATATTCTAAGCCGAATAACGCGTTAAGTCCTGGTAATAGCTCCTTAAGGAGCTGGGCTCTTGAAATTGCCATGTTTTATTCTCCTTAATTAGATTCCAGTTGCATTGTCATATGAGTGAATACCTGCATTAAACTTAATTAATAAGTCTGTGAATGCATCACCCACGGTTGAAGTTGGACTATCTACAAAGTCAACAATACGGAAAGCAATAGTTGCTGTCGTAGCTGTTGTAGAAGATACTGCACTACTAGAATTACCGTTTGTAGTATCGCCTGTAGTTGTAGATTGTACCGCTGCGAAGTTAGTATTCTGACCTAAGTCAGCTTGTGTAACTGCGCCGTCCGCTTGTGCCATAAAGATTACATCTGGGTCGTCAACAATATATGCTTGAGCGTCGTCTGCTACTGTGCCTGTAGGCCAGTTGTTTCTAAACACTACTGTGCCTAGATTAGGGTCTGTGTAAGTACAACCTACAAAAACACCAACAACACCAGCAGGAAATGCGTCTGCGTTGTTACCTAAATCTGTAACAATTTCAACAGTTCCCGCGGCTACGATTGCAACAACCGAGCCATTGTATATATTAGTTGCATATCCAGAAGCAATCGGTAATAGACGCGTAGAGCCCGCATAAGGGGTACCGCCTATATGGTTTACTGCTTTAAGCCCATAGGGCGTAGCTGTAGTTGCCATGATTGTTTCTCCTATTTATTTTTTGCCCTTTCCAAAACTTCGACCATTTTCTTGACCTTCAGCAAACTTAGGCATACGAGGATCATTTTGATTCAGGTATGACTGGTCAACTGCTTCAGTCTGCGCTCTTGTTTTTTCATTTACAAAAGCTTGTCTTTGGTCCATCATTTCTTGAGGAGCTTTACATAATAATAGACCTCCAATTTCTATGCCTTCTTTAAATTGGCTATTGGGGTCTGCTTGTAATACGACTTCTGGGTGTTCCGAATGCTTCACCGGTTCCCAGCCTTCACGCATTTTTGAAGATACGTTCATGTTATCAGGCTCATTCAATAAAGAAACTCGAATCCAACGATAGGCCCATCCAGCTTTTTTAGTAAAATCTGGAAGGAGTGAGGCAGGTTGCCATTTTTTTGCTACGTCTTCTCTTACTTCAGTATCTCTTGATTCTCTTTTAATTACCTTATCCATTTGCGTTCTCCAATTTAATCATTTCTCGTGCATATTGTTCCGGTGTTAACTTAAGCTTTTTAGCAAAAGCAACTTGTGTCTTAGAAAGACGTACTTTTTTTGGCGCGGTACTACGCGTTGCCGGCGCAACTACATTCGAAGGTTTGCGTTGGGCGGGTCTATCCGGTTCCAACGAATTATCCCCAAAATTTTCAGGGAATCGTTTTTGCATCGTTTCATCTATACGACGATAGTATTCGTCAGTTGAAGGATTTACCCCGTTCCTGACTAATTTTTCATGTAATCCTAAAGCTAATGAAGTCATTTCTTCATCTTTACCAAACCAAGTATTTGCATCTTGCCAAGCTTGAGCTCGTGGATCTGGTTTTGGTATATTAAGGTTACTATTTTCATTCAACTCTACACCATTTTCTGAACTTTGTGAAGCTTTATATTGTGGCTTTAATACTTTAGCTTGAGCTAGTTTTAATTGTGCATCATTCATTTTAGCTTGAGCTTCAACTATTTTATCTGTATCTCCAGAGTCATAAGCTTCGCCATAATCTCTTTTAGCTATACTAACGTCTGTTTCAGCCGAAGATAATACAGTTTTAATATAATCTTCTTCTCCTGTGCTAAGAGTAGTCTGTAGCTTTCTATTGTGTTCAGATACCTTTTGAGCATAGGCAATAGCTTCTTCTTTTTCTCTAGCAGCTTGTTCTTTAGCTCGTCGTTCATCATGCCATACTTTTTTAAGCTGTGCCATACGTTGTTTAACTCGCTCAGAATATCCTTCTAAATCATCTTTTTCTAGATCTTCTACCATTTCTTTAGGTAGTGGTTCTTTACCTTTGTCAGCTGCAGGAGTGTCGTCCTCTTCCTCTATAAACAACTCTTCTTGTTTAGGTTCTTGTTCTACTCTTTCAACATCTGCTGTAGACTTTTCAGGTTCAGTTTTTTTAGCTTCATCTAATTCTACTTCTAGTTCTTCCCCTTTTACATCTAATTCATCTGGTATTTCATTTATTATCTCTGCCATGCTTTTCTCCTTATGCGCGTTCGTAGCCACGTGGATCATCCACTACAGCTTCAACCGTGTCGTCGTTAATAATGCGGAATTCTTTTCCGTGAATTTTAATTCTAGTACCTGCATAAGCACGAGTAATAACGAAGTCTCCTTCTTTACACCATGCTCCTGTTGGAAATCTAGCATCGTCTTTATAAGCTAAATCTCCTAGCTGCATAACAAATAAGACCACTGTTGCATGCTCTTGTAATTGTTTTACAGAATCTGATTTAATAATTCCACCTTCATAAGTATCTTCTGCTTCAGGCACCATACATAATATGCGGTATCCTTTAACATCAGGTAACTGTGAAGTTAGTTTAGCTAATGCTTCATCTTCGCTAACTTTTTTACCGTCAGTGGTTTTAGTATTTTTAGTTTTAATAGGTGCTCCAGAGCTGGAGACTATTGTTTGGTCTGGGGTGGCTATAGTCATTTTTTACCCCCTATCTTTACAACACTATCCGTAGGACTACTTTCAAAGTCTTCGTTGTCTTTAGTTAGGTTTGCTATCATATCAGCAATAAACATTTGAACGTGGTCAAATCCTCTAACTTGTCCACATGCATGCTGATAACCTGCGAGGTCAGCGGTGCCTCTAGCCATATCTTCTGTTACTTCGTTGCGTCTCTCTTTTATCTGGCCCGATAAATATAAGAGCGTTTCTTTCTCTGTCATGTTAATCCTTTTTATTAGTTAGTATTGTCCTCATCTTTAGTTACATCTATCTCGGTTTCGTCTTTTAACTTCTGCATATGTGCAGCGGTCTCATCACGCATCCTAGATTCTTTTGCACGCAGTGCAAAGTCTTGTTTTTTCTGCGTTGCTTGCATTCCTAATTTTGTTCCTTCCATTAAATCTTTAGCATTTCTTTCTGCTTGTTGTTGGCTAACTTCTGAACCTATTTTAGCTCCAGCTATTCTTTCTTGTGAATCAATTTTCATTTTATCTATTTCAATTTTAGCTTTTTCTAGTTCTACATCAGCTACCATTTTTTGAGCTTTAGCTTGAGCTTCTTGTTGTTTAATTGCAAGCTCTTGTTGTTGCATTTGAACAATCGGATCTTGTTGTTGTTGCTGTGCTTGTTTTTGTTGGACTTCAGCACTGTTTTGTTGTAGTAGTTTTTCTGCAGCCTCTGCTGTTAGTCTAGCTATATCATTTTCAACATCTACTGGAAGTGGATCATCTACCGGTGGTAGCGGTACACCTAATTGTTTTTCAATTTCTAATCTATATTGGAAAGCCACGTGTTCAGCTATATGTGCTTCCATAGCAGCTTGTATTAAAGGAGCTTTTGTACTTTGACCTACTAACTGTCTAATTTTAGGATCTTGAGCAAACGCCATATGCACTTCAATATGTGCTTGGTGGTCTTGGTCAAGAAATGCTTTAACAGGTTTACTATTAAGTATATTCATGTTCTCAGATACAGGATCTATTTGTTTTACATCATCCTCATCTGGTATAAGTTTATCTATATTTTTAACACCTAATACAGTTAGCATTTGTTTGTTTAGTTCTGGTAAGTCATATATAGTTGGATTTTGTTGAGCCATCTGCATAACTGCTTGATACTGAACAACCTTCTGTGCCATTGTTGCAGCATTAGGATCAGCAACAGGAATAAGACTAACTTTATCGTAGTCAGCTTGTTTAGCACCTGGTGTTCCTGTTGAGGGGTCATACTGATAATCAGGGTCTGTGTAATCTCTTATTAATGTTTTAAGTAGTCCAAACTCTTTTTTCATTGAGTAATAAATACGTGCATTAACTGCCGACATTACTTTAAGTGTTCGTTCTAGTATGGCAAGTGTAGAACCTACAGGAGAGTTAGCTGACATATCAGATACTTTCATATCTGCAGCTGTAGCAAAACGTCTACCTTCGTCAATAATTTTATCCATTAGGGCAGCAAGTACTTGACTTGGCTCTTTATATGGTAGTGGCATTAAGTTATCACGGATAGTTCCAGACGGCGCATCAACATCTCTCCATTCTGCTGGTCCAATTGGTGTATCATCACCTTTTATACGTAAGCCTCTGGCTTTAAATCCACCTGGAAGATTAGATAATGTACCTGCGTCTACTAACTGTCTTAATAGCATTGTGCCTGATTTGGAAAACCCTCCAATTAAATGAATTAGGCCGAAGCAATAAAATCCAAATCCTGGTATATAACCGTAATGTACAAAATGTTCACGACGTTTTTTCTTATCATCGTCCTGATTCCAATTACGTCTGATTGCTAAAATTTCTGTAGTGCCTTTATCTATAGTTACAACATATGGAAGTGCTATTCCTGTTTTTCTACTTCCGTCTTTATCTTCATAACCTTCTAAGTCAAGGTTAACATTCATCTCTAGTATTTTATATCTATCATCATTAGTTGCATCAAAGCCCATCTGTTCTGCAATTTTTTTCTCAACAGTATCTAAATCATAATCAGGTTCACCTAATTCTACATCCTTATAAAACCCTATCTCTTGTAGTGTATGAATTTCTTGTTTTGTTTTACGCATTACATGAGTAATTCGCTCTGCTGTTTCTAAGTTAGAAGCACCATAAGGTACAACCATATCTTCAGCTGGAACAAACAATGATACTTGGCGTTCTAGTGCTGGGTCATAATAAACTTTCTTGAACGCATTTCCTGCTAAACCTAGTCCCCACAACATTCTTTCATGTTCAGGTCGATACTCTGGCATTTTATCCATGAGTTGATAGTTCATATTCTCTTGTACACGCGCAGCTGACTCCATACACTCTGGTGTTTCTTTACCAATAATAGAAGTCTTTACAGGGCCTGCAGCTGGAAAGGTTTCCATCATTGTTTCAGCTTGGAATTTAACAAGGGCTTCGGAGAGTAGTGGGTGATAGACAGCACATGCGCCTTCCCACGGTTCAGTGCGTTCTTCAATTTTAAGACCAAGAAGTTCTAAGCCATCAACATAAGTTTCAAGCCAGTCTTTTCTTGAGTTTACATCATTAGAAAAATCTTCGAGTAGATCTGAAGCAATTTCAGCTAAGTATTTTTCATCTAGTTCTTCAGCTAGATTTGCAGAAAACTCATCATCATCCATTCTATCTGGATCAATAACTATTTCCGTATCACCTATACCAATAGTAACTTTTTCTGGATCTTCTATTTCTATTTCAATAGCTTCTTCTGATTCAGCTATTTCTTCAATTCCTTCTGGAGCTGCATATAACCCTTTATCTATATCTGCCATTTTTACTCTGCCTCTATATATACGTCACAATTTCTGTTGCTTTTTAATATGTTCCATATAGCTGGAACTACTTGTAAATTAGTGGGCTTGTGTAAGCCGCTTTTAGTTAACGGCACAATGTGATCAACATGCCATTTGATTCCTGTGTTTTTTGTTTTAACTTGCGCTAATTTATACATGTCTTCTATTTGTTGTTTAGCTTCTTTAGTTAAATATATAGTGGCTCTAAATTTTAAAGCTCGTCTATGTGCTTCCCACGTAGCTCTTTTACTTTTATTTCTACGTGCCCATTCTTTTTTTGCTTTTTGGGCTTTTTCTTTATTGTTTAAATCCCATTTTCTTTTTAATCTTGCTGCTTTTACTTTATTTTTTTCTTGCCATCTTCTGGCTCTTGCTACATGTAACTGTCTAATATGATCTTTGTTTTTTTCTAAGTATGCTCTCAACTTTTCTTTAGAGTTATACGGCATAATATTTTTTATGGTTTCTTCCTCTAAACATCTTTATATCATCTTCTTCATCGGAAGGCAACCTAATAAATCCACCTTGCCTAAACCTAGCTAGCGCTAGAGTTGTTGAATCAACCAAGTCATCGTTGGCTCCCGACGGAAAATCATTACACTCTTCTATAACTTCTTTGGCCCATCGTCTATCAGGAGCCCAAACTATACCACTTCTAAACAAATCGCTAACTGCGTTAACGCGGCTAATCTTGTCTTGCCCTTTTCCAGGAGTAAACTCTCCCACAGGGATTCCCATTCTTCTAAATTCTTGATACAACGCAGCGCCGTTAGACTTTTTCTCTACAATGAACGAGTCTGGCTCCCATTCTCGGTACTCTTCCAGACATAACTCCTTTAACTCCGGAAACTCTAGCCTTTCTTTAACTGCGTTGAGCAATATAATGTTGTAATTGTCTACTTCCTCGTTAAAAAAGACACCCCACGTAGTTAACGCATTGTAATCAGACCTATTGTTCTTCTCTTGAGCCGCATCTAGCGTCATTATTATAAACTCACACGGTGGTGGGTCGTCTTTCTCCCATATCTGCCACCAATCTCGCTTTATTAGCGCACCTTCTTCAGAAGTTGGGTTTTGTAAGTATTGTGCGTTCCAATATCTTATGTCTAGTGCCGCTTTTTTGCTCTGTAGCTCCTCTAAGGGCCAGAACTCAGGCCATAATGACGCTTCATCTCCGTTCTTATCCTCAATTATTGCAGGAAATTCAACAACTTCCCAGTCATCAACGTCATCATTCTTAACCATTTGGTTAATTATCTGTCCTGTCAAGTCTAATTTAGACCATCTAGTCATAACTACTATTATCGCTCCGCCTGGCATCAACCTTTGAATTGGTCCTGATTGAAACCACTCCCATGCAGGGAGAAATACTTCTGGTTTGCCTAACTTTGCATCTTGCTCAGAGTGAGGATCGTCAATTATGAACAGGTCTGCTCCACGACCAGCCAAAGCACCACCAACGCCAATAGCGAAATACTCGCCGTTATAATTGGTACCCCACCTACTTGCGCTTTTACTATCTGCTTGTAACTCCACTCCTGGAAAAATGTCTTTATAGGGGTCAGAACCCACAAGGTTACGTACTCGGCGGCCAAAGTTAACAGCCAAATCAGCTGTGTGGGAAGCCATAATAATTTTCTTGTGAGGATACTTACCCAGGAACCAAGCTGGTGCCAGATACGAGATAAGTTCTGACTTACCGTGTCGAGGTGCAATGTTAACAATAACTCTTTTCTTTTTTCCTTGAGCGATTTCTTCAAAGATTCTAGCCAATTTTTCATGATGTGCTCCTACTTTATAACCTGGATAGACGTGGTTAACGAAGTCTAAAAAGGTATTTTGTCTTTTAGTTAATTGTGTCTTAGCTTCCAAAGCGTCCAACAACTGTAATAATTCTATTTGTTCGTTCTTAGGCAGTGAACCAATGTTGTCCAGTGCTTGTTTTAATTTAGCTGGTTCTATCCCAGGTATATTAAGATTCATCTGGTTCTGTATCTTCGTGTTTGATTGAACCTAGTTCACTATCTATTTCTTCATAATCTGCGTCTACTGTGTAGCCGTGTCCTAATATTTTAAACAGCTTAGATTTTATTTGATTCTGCAACTCTTCAGGATCATCGTTTTTAATTACTACTTCAGTTTTTTCGGAGAACAGTCCTACATCAGATATTTTACCTAATAGCTCTAAAGCTTTTAGTCTATGTCTTGGATCTGTTAACCCGGTGTCTTCTATAAGTTTGTTTGTAATAAATCTACGAAGTTGCACAGCTTCTGATACAACTTGATGGTCATAGTCTGACAGCATTGCATATAAATGTTGCACTGTAGCTGGTGTATTTAATGCTTTGTTTATTGGGCTTGATGTTTTGGTTTTAATGTCTGGGTCAGTAAACGCTTTAAATAATTCTTCTGCTTCTACTTTTTCAGATGAACTGACTGGTATTTCTGCACCGCCCTCTACTAAAACTTTAGCCGTCGCCGTAGCAACTTTAACTTTCTTATCAAAGGTTGTAGCTTTTTCGTCGTCATAATCATCAGGCAACGGTTTATCAATTTCAGGTTTGATTGTAATTGACATATTTATCCTACTGTGGTTTGCGCATTTATGCGTTGTTGAGAACAGTATAAATCAAAAAGTCAATAAAAACAAACAGAAAACGTAAAGCAATACTAAATATAAACAAGTGTTTAGTAGTGCAAATAATGTCCATAGTATATTCATGCAGTAATTGTAGTCATGTTTGTTACTTAATGTGGTAGTGATTATCATTCCGTTTTTTCCTAGCACTGGCCAGTGTTATGAATTTTTTGCAAAATATTTTTTTCGAAGTGCAAAACTATTTGCCCGGGGGTAGGTGCACAAAAACGGGGGGTGGGGTTACATTGTCCAGGTTTATGATCGATTTCAAAAATATTATATATTATTTGAGCATATTACTATGTATATAGGATGTGACGGAGTCCCATATGACCGTATTCC
>Ga0208645_1000857_pt1 | contig 29999 bp, 33 predicted proteins | sample VirMetDEL_Sep_01_FD_184519 | JGI IMG/M metagenome (GOLD analysis project Ga0208645, IMG submission 184519) | Aqueous microbial communities from the Delaware River and Bay under freshwater to marine salinity gradient to study organic matter... | ecosystem: Environmental > Aquatic > Marine >... | reverse complement strand
ACGTGACCGTGCTGTCTCGATGAAGCACGAGGGTGTTGAGGCCGTCGCGGTCGGCTTTGCTGGGGCGGTCGGTGCGGGTCATGTGGGCTCCTTGGGTCAGGTGGGACACTTGTACCATTGGGACACTTGGCCCACAAGTCCCATCAATGTCATAGTTGTGTCACAGCCCTCAGCGCATCGGGCAAACCCTGCACTCTTGTAAATGCCCTAATACTCGGTATAGTGCAGGGTGTGGTACTTCTGCCGGTTTGTGACCGACCATAAATACCCAAGAAAAAAACAAACCAGAGAAAACTCTAAACCCCCCACACCCTGCACTATGAGCTATCCATGGGGTTTCTCAAGAGTGCAGGGTCTGCCCCGCCCACTATGACGTCATTCTCGGAGATTCTACGTGAAAGCACCTATGACTACAGAGCAGATTCTTGAAGCGGTTGCGAAGCTCGCACCCGAAGCCATCACCTGCATCGAGGGCACCTTGCAGGGGCGGCAGGCACCAAACAAGGCGCAGCTCGATAGCGCCTGGCGGGTGTTGGAGTGGAGCAAAGAGGCAAGCGCAGTGCGGGCAGCGACAGCCACGGACACCCCAGACGTCGAAGAGCTCAAGAACGTGCTTAAGCTCGTGGGGGAGTGGTAGACTGCAAGGGAGAGGACAACATGAAACGCACACAATGGGCGCAGCTTGCGCACATCCGAGCCGAGCAGGGTCGTGGGGAGTGTCTCGCCTGCGGCGCACCCAAAAAAGACACCTCGGGCTGTAGAGCACGCTACCGTCAACCGGTGCCAGGTGGACCGCGAGACGCAGGGGACAGGCCATGACCTTCATACCGAAGGGCGTACCCCCTGCGCTGCACGCTCAGGTGCGAGGCTTAGTGAGCGACCCTGCAACCTTCTGCCGCCTGCATCGAGTGCAGGACAAAGACACTAAGCGGGAGATTCCCTTTGACCCGTTGCCGATGCAGACCAAGATCTTTAACGCCGTAAAGAGAGGCTATAGGCGCATTCTCGTCATTAAGGCGAGACAGGTAGCAGCTACAACCGCGTGCAAGATGGTGCTGCACCAACAGTGGACCGAGACCCCTACCGCTGCACTCTTCGCGCTCATCTCACTACGGGCAGAGAGTGCGACCGCGCTTCTCGACGATAATCGCCGATGGATGCACCACCCTCCAAGCATCCTTCGCCGCGAGCTCGACACCCGAGCGAAGGGAGAGCTGCGCCTCGCAGACACCGGGGCAACCCTCAAAGCCTTCACCAGTCGCAGCTCGACAGGCCTGCGGAGCTTTTCGCCCGCTGCTGCGTTGTTGAGTGAGTTCGCCTTTGCACCTGACCAAGAGGAACTACTTGCTCAAGCGCTCAGCGCAGTAGGTGACGGGCTGCTGATTGCCGAGAGCACCGCCAACAACCCAGGTGACCGGTTCTCCCAGCTCATCGCAGGGGCGCCCGAGAACGGGTGGCACCTCATCACTCATTGGTGGCACGAAGAACCGAAGTATTGCGACGCAGTGCCCGAGGGCTTCGAGCTGACGGAGAGCGAGGCCGAGCTTGCCAAGGCCTACCAGCTCACAGACGGGCAGTTGGCTTGGCGACGTCGCTACCTCGCGACCTTGGGGCCGTACAAGTTCCGTCGTGAGTACCCCGCCTGCCTCGATGATTGTTTCCTCGGGCGAGAGGGCGGGTACTACGGCGAAGAGGTTTTGCAAGACGTCCACGTCATCGAGCACGAGCTACACGGCAAGGCGCACGGAAGAGAGGTTGAGGCACCACACCCGCATGACCGCTACGTGATGGGCGTCGACATCGGGGGAGGCGTAGGTGGTGACTACTCGGCCTTGTGCGTCGTCTCGGTCTCGACAATGCAGCCGGTCTACACCGAGCGCAACAACCGAGTCACACCCGCAGCGTGGGCGCATCGCTGCATACAGGTCGCGAGCCGCTACAACGATGCACTCATGTTGGCCGAGTCGAACAACCACGGACACGCCTTCCTTCTCGAGGTGACGCATTGCGGCTACCGCTACCAGTGGCGCAACCCGAAGGGCAGGCCATGGGTGACTACCCTGCAAAGCAAGCTCGAAGCGTTCGACACCTTGCGCGAGTCGCTGCAGATAGTGAAGGTCATGGACCGGGTGACGTGGATGGAGCTACGCAGCCTCACCATCCCACCGGGCAAGGTCGCACCCGAGGCACCTAAAGGCGGGCATGATGACAGTGCTATGGCTATGGCGTTAGCATACCGGTGCCTGCGCGATATTCCCTCATCTTGGCGCACTCACGCGCTACAATCGGGGCGCACCCGTATTGATGACCTAATCAGCCGCAGCCGAGCTCGGCGCATCCGGTCGCACACCTTGCCCTTCTGAGGTCTACATGCTGACACCCGAGCAATGCGAGGCAATCTGCCAGCAGCACGACACGTACTGGCAGGGCAGGCGAGACGAGCTGCGCGAGATGCGCGCGCTCTACATGACTCGCTTCTTTGAGACGTCCGCACCGACGCTTGACGGCATCCTTCGCACCGAAGTCCCTAAGGCCTACGCGGTTGTTGAGAGCTACCTCGGGAGCCTCTACGCCAAGAACCCGAGCGTAGAGGTGCAGGCAGACATCCGGGGGCGCGGCAACGCAGAAGTCGCTGAGGCGACGGCGAACCAGTACCTGCTCACAATCCGCGAGCAGCTCGAAGACGCCACCCGCTTGGCGCTCATCTACCCGGCCGGCTTCGTTAAGCTCGCCCCGACCATGGGGGCAGACCCGCTCAAGCGAGTGAGCTGCGCAGCCCTCTCGCCCTGGGAGGTCATCGTAGACGCGACTGCGACCTCCTGGGAGTCTCAGCGCTACGTCGGACATGTCTACCTCATGCCACTGCTCGAGGCTGCGGAGCGCTACAGCAAGGCACCCGAAGAGCTGCGAGCTCGCGCGTACTCGAAGTGGATTGAGAGCACTGGCATCGCAGGCAAGGATCAGATTCTCGGGCTGGGAGACCCTACGCAGACCCCAGCGGAAGAGCAGTGGGTGCGCATCGTGGAGGTCTACGACCTACTCGGTGACTCGCTCGTCGTGTGGTCGCCCGACTACGCAGACGGCAAGGCGCACCTCTTCGAGGGCGTGCAAGTGCAGGTCGGTGCCCTCGATGCCGATGCAGCAGCAGACGCAGACCGCCCCGATGCGGAGGTAGAGCACGAGACAACGGGCATCCCCTACAAGACCGCCAACGGTCGCCCCGTCGTTCCCATCATTCCGCTCTACTTCTCGCGTGACCCTGACACACCCCTGCGGGGCTACTCGCTCATCCGTCGCAGCATGGACCAGTTCCGCGAGCTCAACGTGATGCGCACCTACCAAGCCCAAGGCGTGCGGCGCATGGCTCGGCAGTGGATGGTGCGGGCAGGGTTCCTCTCCGAGGACGGTGCCGCGAAGATAGCGCAGGGTCTCGACGGCGAGTTCATCGAAATCGACTTGCAGCCAGGCGCGCCCCTCGAAGGCAACATTATGCCGGTGCCCCAGGCGCCCATCCCTGCAGACATCAGCATCTACGCGCAGACGGTCAGCAACGACATCAACGAGGCAGGCCTGCTCGCACCCTTCACGAGGGGCGAGGTGACGAAGAGCACAGCCACCGAGCAGCAGCTTCTCTCGGCTTACACGAGCAGCGAGGTGGGCAGGTATGCGAGAACACGCGACCACGTCATCACGTCCATCGCCAAGACCTACAACATCATGTTGTCGGTCGTGCTCGGGGACGATGCCGAGCCCCTTGCGCTGCCCAACCCGGTCGGCCCCACCATCCTGTCGGCCGACGACCTCACCGGCGACTTCAGCTACTGGGCAGTCGACGCAGGCACCACCCCGATGAGCGACTTGACGAAGCAACAGGCCCTCGAGCGCTTGGTGCCTCTCCTCGTGCAGCTCGGTGCCGACCCTGCCCAAGTGCTCGGCGAGCTCGTGCGCACCTACCAACTGCCCGAGTCGTTCGCTCAGGTCGTAGAGCCCGAGCCCGTAGCGCCTACCGAGGCACCCCTTCCCCTACCCCCTCAAGGATTGTAGCCATGCCCCTCGTCATTGCATCCGGTGCCCCGCAGGGCATGCCCGCAGACCTCGCAGCCATTGCCGAAGAGCAAGACAGCCTCATCGGCGAGGAGATGGCAGACATTGTGCCGAGACCCGACCGCCCGTACTCGGCAAGGGTCTACACTGCGCTCACCAAGGCCATTGCGAAGGCTGCGGAAGTCATGGGGCTCGACCTCACACCCGAGACCTACAGCGGACCGGTTGAGGCAATGGACGCAGACGTTGCACGCTTCCTCGCCATGATGAGCGCAGCCGCGAGCGACTACGGCAAGCCGCTCCCGGTTGACCTCGAGGACATCAAAGGCGACAGCGAGCTTACTGCCATCACCGCAGCGCTTACCCAACTCGCCAGCGACAAGGCCTTTGCCGAGTTCCTCGATGCTCCAGTAGAAGAGGAAGTCATGGAGGAAGAGACCGTCATCGAGCCCGACGGAGAAGAGGAAGAGGAAGAGGAAGAGTTTGACTTTGCGCAGCGCATGCGGCGATAGCCATGGCCTTTAAGTCCATCCGGTTGCGTCTCGCGCAGCTCTTCGGCTTCGGCAAGCGGCCCAAGAGCGTCATCCCTACGACCCGCAAGCAAGCCTACTACCGCTCCTATGAGGGCGGAGTGATGGGCAACCTTGTGCAGGCCATAGAGCGAAAGCAGCCCGTCACCTTCTTTTACAAGGACAAGTGGCAACCGGAGGGGACACCAGGCGCACTGGGGCAGCGGGTAGGAAACCCCCATGCAATCTGGAAGGGCACGAACGGGCGCGTCTATCTGCACCTCTACGTTGACCCTCAGTCAGCGACAGCAACGGGCGGTCTGCCCGGTTGGCGCACCTTCCTCGTCAACAGAATCCAAGGAGTCAGTGTCCTCGAGCTTGGCGCTACCTTCTTGGGCCGTCCTGTCGCCTTCATCAAGGCGCCAGGCTGGAACCCCGGTTGGTATCGCCAAGTCGGGCAACCCGTAAAGCTCATCCAATAGAGAGGACAACATGTCACACGAGAGCGTAGCCGAGCAGGTGCTTGCCGAAGTGCAAGCGCAAACCGCCCCCGAGGCACCGACACCCGAAGCCGCACCCGATGCCGAGCTTGCAGCGATGCAGGCGGCAATGGAAGACGACGGCGCAGAAGTCGAGGTGGAAGAGGCCACACCAGGAGAGGCACCACGAAAGCGCGGGCTGAGCTGGGAACAGGCTGTGAAGTCGGTGCCCCCAGACATCGCTAAGCTCATGCGCAGCATGCACGCAGACTACACCCGAAAGACCCAAGAGCTTAGCAGTCAGCGCAAGGACTTCGTGCGAGAGCGGGAAGCTCTCATGCGAGGCAAGAAGGCGCTGACGACTCGGGAAGAGCTGCCCGAGTACGACCCCTTCAACGAAGACAGTATCAACGCGCGCATTGAGCAGGAGGTGACGAAGCGCCTGCAACAAGTGCTCGAACCGATGCAAGCCGAGTATGAGCAGATGGCTGCGCAGGACAACTACAAAGCCTTTATCACCGAACACCCCGACTTCGAGAGTGACACCGGCCTGCGTTCCGAGGTGCAGCACCTGCTTGAGGGCAACGAATCGCTCGACCTCGAAACGGCCTACTGGGCAGCACGAGGCAAGCGCGCAAAGCTCGATGCAGCCAAGGCGAGCGAGACACGAAGCGCCAAGCGTCGGGCAGCTAAAGAGGCAGCGCTCAAGGGCACCGGCACACCGAGGCGAGGGGGCAGCGGAGGCAAGCCGCAGCGGGGCGACCTACGCAAAGCGAGTGCTGCGGATATTCTCGCAATGGCTCAGGCTATGCACCGTAGGTAGCACCGTGCTACAGTAGCGGCACTGTAAGGCCACCCCATTGCGGAGCCTTGCGCCTTCGGCACTGCGACGACCGCAGCACGCCCCGAACTCGCAAGAATCCAAACCGCTATGGGAGGCCACCTTGGCCGCACCTCAGTCAGTCATCAGCACTACGCTGCAGCTCCTGCGCGACAAGCTGATTGACAACTCTTTCCTTTCGCACCCCCTCTTCCGCGCCATCGAGTCCGCTGGCAACCTCGTCAAGGTCTCGGGCGGTCTCCGCGTTGAGCAGCCTGTCATCTTCGGCGAGCACAGCAGCATCACCGAGCTTAGCAACGGCTTCGAGCCGGTGAGCATGGCAGTCACTGACCCCTTTCAAACTGCCAAGTTCGAGTACTCGAACTTCACGCAGCCCATCATCTTGTCCGCAGTCGAGAAGGCCGCGAACAAGGGTGACCTTGCAGTCGTCAACATCCTCGAATCGAAGATGAAGAACGTCATGCTCGGGCTGAAGAAGGAAGTTTCGAAGCAGGTCATTCGGGGCAACAGCACCAAGCTCACGACCCTGCAGACCCTCAACGGCATGACTACCGCACCGGGTACGGGCTGGCTCGAAGGCATCGCTACGGGCACTCAGCAGAACGTTGTAGGCAACCTCTCGAAGGTGACCTACCGCTCTCAGAACTGGTTCAACAACTTCTATGACTCGGGCGCGAACTTTGCGCTCAGCCATCTCGACCAGTTGATGATTGACTGCCAGATTCGCAACCCTGCAGGCGAGTTCCCTGACATCATCTTCATGTCTCCGAACTGCTTTGCTGCCTTCCAGAACAAGCAGCAGAGCCACGTTCAGTACGTGAGCGCGAGCGACCGGGACGGTCTTGACCGCGATATGGTGGCCATGTGGCGCGGTGCCAAAATCTACGTCGAGCCCAATTTGGGCTTCACGGCGCAGAACCCCGCCAAGCCGGTCAGCGCCTACGTGCTGAGCAGCAGCAACTTCCAGCTCTACGCAGACACCGACGGCTTCTTTGAAGTCAGCGACATGATGCCCGTCCCTGGCACTGCGACCGAAGCCGCTATGGTATTTTGCCGTATGCAGTTGGTCACAGGCCATCTCGCCAGTCATGGCGTCCTTCTCGATGCGGAGTCCTGAGCCATGGCTACCTCTACTCTCGTTCAGCTTCTCGAAGCCGGTCAGGCCTCCGACACCTCCAACCGTCGACAGCTTGAGACCTTCCTTAGCTCTGGTGCTATCACCAAGGGTGACTGGGTTGAGCTCGACGCATCCAAGACCGGTGCAGACCGTGCGCTTTACGTCAAGGAGTGCGCTACGGTCGCCACGAAGGGCAACGCAGGCGCGTTCGGTGTAGCCCTCGAAACCGTCGCAGCAGACGAGCAAGTGCGCGTCGTTGTCGCTGGCTACGTCGCTGAGGCGCTTGTCGCAGCAGCCACCGTCGCCGGTAGCGCCCTTGTGGGTCCCATCGGCACCGCAGGGCGAGCCGAAATCGAGGTGCCCGGCACCACGACGGGCAGCGTCTGCGGCATTGCGCTCGACGTCGATACTGCAAACATTGCTCCGGTCTTTGTCATCAAGAAGTACTGACTATCCGCACAGATAGTCGCGGCCTTGCGTCCTCTCGGCTGCGACTGTCTTGGCCCCTCCGACCTCTCCCCCCAAGGTTGGGGGGGCCTTCTCTCTGTCTTGAGGTGACCCTATGAGACTCATCGAGCTGCTCGACTTCTGCGGCAACCTCTTAGACTACGACCCGGTTAACGACACCTACCGCGACCAGCTCGTCACGCTGCTCAACGATGCGCAGACCAGGTGCCTGACCGATAGGCCTTGGGCGTTCGCGTCTCGAGACCGCAAGTTGCAGGTGTGGACAGATACGACGCTCGCCCTGACAGTCACCTCGGGCAGTGCTCAGGTGACCGGATCGTTCGGTGTCAGCCCCGACCCCATCAAGCCAGGCAGCAACCTCGCAGGCGCAGAAGTCGAGTTCGCCGACTCCGCAGGGCGCTCGCACCGCCACCGCATTGCATGGGTAGAGCTCGGCACTCGCCTATACCTCCGCACCGCTTACACCGGCACAAGCGGCACATACACTGCGACGGTCAAGCGGCGCGAAGTGTACCTGCCCTCCGACTGCATGACCGTGCAGAACGTCAGCGACCCGCACGTAGGCGTACCCGCGAAGGCGCTCTTCCTCTCAAAGTGGGAACGGGAAGACGCGAACCTTGACCCCAACCTGCTCGGCACCATCGAGGCATTCCTGCCCAGTGAGGGCAGGCGAGTGCCTGCCCCGCAGATGCCTCGAGGTGTGGCAACGGTAGCAGGCGTCGGGCAGGGCGTTCGCACCATCAATGTCTACATGTGCAACGTAGAGGGACCGCATGCGCAGGCCTTCGAGACCTATCGCCGCGATGTGAGCTCGGGCTTCGAGTCGAGCTTCTCGAAGGTGGCCACCTTCGCGCTGACCGATACGCAGACCTTGACGATGACACCCGAGGTATTGCCCAACCAGACCGGCCTCTACCGTCGGTACTACTTCACCTGCCCCGAGGCCAACATTCTCGCACCGGTGCGCATCCGGCATGCCGACACCGAGGACGCTCTTGCGGTCGGAGTCGACACAGTACCCCCCAAGGGCGGCATCACCCTCAAGCCAAACCTTGGGCTCGCTCACTTGAGCACGCAAGCCTTCCAGAGCGAAGCGGTGCGCTATCGCTGGAATCAGTCAGGCGTCTACCAGTCCGTGGAGCTCTACCCGCACCCAAGCGGAGACCAGCAGCTCAATACTCGAATGGTCATCGCTCCAACGCGCATGCAAGAGGACCAGGACGTGCCCCTTGTGCCTGCGGCCTATGCTCAGATTGTTGCCTACGCTGCCCTCGAGGCGCTGACGCTCAAGGTGTCGAACCCTGCGCTATCCTCGGTCTACCAGCGCAAGAAGGACGTGCTCTTCAAGGCTATGGAGCAACGCTACCTGAAGGAAGTGCCGAGGCGTATCATCAAAGGCACACCCACTGCGGGCTATCGCTTTACTCGCAACCCCTACGGCCCCCTGACATTCTCGTGAACCAGTCGCAGTACCAAACCCCGCTTGCCGGTGGCGTAGCTACCCGACTGCCCCAGAACCCGCAAGACGCGGGGGTCTTGCAGAACTGGACTCTTGACAGGGTGTCGGGCGGTTGGTCTTCTCGTGTCGGCTATGAGCAGTACCGCACCGGGCAGAACGACTGGGCACCCTTCGAGACGACCGGTCCTATCTACTCGCTGCACGTCACGCAGCAGCTCGCAGGCGGTGCCCGTCAGGCAGTGCTCTTCGAGGCAGACGGCAAGCTGCAGCTCTACTACGACGCAGCCGGTGTGCCTGCGCTGCGCACCCTGCAGTCAGGTCGACACCTACCGACGCCCACCGAGGCAGGCAGCTGGTACACCGATACCCCATACGGCACCATCGTTACGAATGGCGTAGACCGGCCTATTCTCGTCAATCCTTGGCCACTGGGCAACGTAGCCGAAGCCAGCACGGCTATCGGTCGCTGCGTCCGCCCCTTCGGCTTCGCTTCCTTGCCGAGCTCGCCCGAGCCGCTGCGCGTCAACCCGATGCCTGCGCCGATTCCCAAGGGAGCAGGCGAGACCTACAACCCAACAGTGATGAGCGGAGCCGTCACCCTCTGGTGCCCGTCCAACCCGCTTGCAATCGCAGACGGGGGCAGGTGGGGTCTCGGCTTCGGCAGCAACCTCGGGAGCTCAGCGGTAGCAGGTGGAAACGAAGCGCTCTACCGCTACGTGGTGTCCTTCGTCAGCAACACCGGAAGCGAGGGACCGAGCAGCGAGCCCGCGAGCATTGCCTGGGGTCTGCCAGTCGGTGCAAGCCGTATGCGCCACGCTGTAGCCGTACGGCTTCCCATCGGGCCTGAGGGCACTGTCGCCCGAGTCATCTACCGCAGCAAGAACTACAGCAACGACGCCAACGCAGCCGGAGACACTACGCTCTACCGTCTCGACGTCGTACGCAACAATGCCGAAGACCTCTACTTTGACGCGGTGCGAGGGTCAGACCTCGCCAGCCCTAGGCCCGACTTGGCAACCGGTCCCCTCCCTGCGCCTCGGGCTCGGTTCTCCGGGCTCTACGGGGGCTGTCTGTGGCTCGACGGTGGCATTGATGACGGCCTGAGCCTCTACTTCTCCGCCCCTGGCCTCATCGAGCAGTTCGGGGCCGCGAACTTCGTGCAGCTCAGCAGCGAAGGCGGTGCTATCACCGGCCTCTTCGGCAGCTACACAAACCTGCTGGTCTTCCGCGAGAGAGGCATTGACGTCGTCACTGGAGACTACGCAAGCGGCTTCCAAGTCAGCACAATCAGCAACTCGGTCACCTGCCTAAGCCCGCACACTATCGCAGCGGTGCCCGGTCTCGGTGTCGTCTTCCTGGGTGTCGATGGTGTCTACGGCCTGACGGGTGGCCTCGAGGGCGGTGCTATTGCAGACCTCGTCAACCTGACCCTCGGGCAGGATGAGCTACTGCAGCAGATGACACCGGACTGCATGCCCAAGGCAGTCGGAGTGTTTAGTGCCTCCGAGCGCCAGTACCAGCTCTACCTACCGACGCAGGGCAGCGACCGCCCGGACTTGGGTCTTGTGCTGCACCTTGACCGCCTGGCGCTTATCGACTCGCAGCGCCTGAGCCCTTGGAGCACTCGCAAGGGGTTTCCAGTCGGTGCGATTGCGACTCGCGCAGACGGCACTATCGTCTTCGGGCACCACACCGGGGCAGAGGCCGCAAGCACTGACTCTCAGCGCGGTCTCTTCGTCATGTCGGGCAAGCGAGCTCGGGGCAGTGTTGTGCTCGCTGACCAGATGACTTGGCGCACACCACCCACGAGCATCTACCGGTCGGCCTGGTGGAGCGCAGGGGACGCGCAGCTACAAAAGCAGGTCAGCTACGTGACCATTCTCGTGATGACTACAGGCGACGCGCCCATCACTGTCAGGCACTACAAGGACTTTGACCTTGTGCCTGTCTCCGAGCGTACCTACCTGGCACAGCCACCGGACGCAGACGTACTGCCGACCCTCGACAAGGCCACCCTCGGGCAGACGACCTACAAGCCAGAGCGATACGTGCCTCTGCGCTACAGTGTCGCTCACCACTCGGCTGCGTGGTTCTGTTTCGAGGTCGAGACTACCGCCGACATCGTCATCGTCGGGCATGAGTACGAGTTCACCACGAAGGGCACGAAGGTCGTCATGGGGAGGCGAGCATGAAGCGATGGGCACAACGAGAGGCGACCGCAGGCGCAACGATTAGCCCCGATGCAATCAACGACGAGCTGCGCGCTCAGCAGTCAAGCGTGACCACGCTCGACCGAGACCAGCTGCCCGGCAACTACGTCAGCGAGACGCGTCTCAAGGACTACGCCATACTGCGGGGCTACGTCGCACCGGTGCATCCAGTGGGAGGGCAGCAAGACGTTGCCGTGCTCGATGTCCCAGACGGCAACATGTGGGACGCTTGCGCGTATCGAGTCTACCCGGGAGGCTGGCAGAATGCCTCGAACGGCACCGCAGTAGCGCTTACAGCCTTCAAGGGCGGTCAGCTGCACATTGAGTGGACCGGCAACGGCTACATCTTCGGGAGCATGGCCGAAGGGCAGAACGCTGTATCGCCACGTTCACCTCGGTACCTAAATCTGCGAATCACTGTAAACGGCGTGGTCATCGCAGAAAAGAGGGGGCCGGGTTGCCACGAAGCGTTTCGTGTAGTCGGCAGCAGCCTCGTGCCTCAAGGTGACCTCTCGGTTCGTTTTCAGTGGCGCATCGAAGGACCATCTGAGGACGATGCAACAGTCACAACGGGCGCTATACCAGTGCCCCAAGCGCACCTATACAGCATGCGCTATCTCGCTATAGGAAGGTGGCGCTAATGTCTCGCATCACAGACGGTCCCATAGTCGCAGGTGACGAACTCGATGCCGCAAGCCTCAACACGCGCTTCGCCAGCTACACGCAGACCGACCTCAACACCTTCAATCACCGAGACGCAGCGCACGACCTGCCCCAGTTCGCCGAGTCGGGCTGGCTGCTGACGCATGCGCAGTCTCAAGACATCGGCAAGAACGATTGGAAGCACACGAGCTCAGTGACAGTGGCCGGCATGACTGCCATGCCTGCAGCCCCGCACCCGATCGAAGATGGTGCAGGCAATGTTAGTGAAATGAGCTTCGGCGCAGGCCTGAGTGTCGAGGCAGGCGAAGTGCTCCGCGCCTATTGGAACTTATCGGCGAAAGCAACGCAGGGTAGCAACTGGGACGCAGCCGGAAGCCTTGGGTACTACGAGTTCAACGCAGGAGGGGGCGCAGCGCAGAAAACAGACACGTGGGGAGGGTGTTGGGTCTTTTACCTGCAGTGGGACATCACGAGCGCAAGCCGCACGAACTATGTCGGAGTGCCTCTACAGTCCGACTTCTTGACCGCAACGGGCGGAAAGTACGGCGCACAGCTCGCGAGCACGATGGCTTCGAGCGTCATGCCCGCAGGCCTGCGCTACGCAAACCTGCCCGACGCAGGTATCCTGCCGAATGCGAGCAAAGAGAGCACCCAACGGTGGCGCGGTATCTCGGGCGCCTGGTACTACCCTCGGGCTGCAGGTACGCAGGTCATCTACGGGCTGCGGGTAGTCGTCAAGGGAGTGATGCACCCGTATCAAAGCGCTAACGTCAACTATCTCGTGCATGACACCGTCTACAGCGACGGTGCAAGCCTCGCGTACAATGGCGGAAACCTCGCAGTTTTAAAGCATCGGATGAAGTAGATGTCATTCAGCCCGCCAAACACCTTTGCCGACGGCACTGTCTGCGCCTCCGCAGACCTCGAAGGCAACTACCAGGCGCTTCGCGTCTATCTACACAAGGGCATTGTGCCCGGTGACGTAGATGCCGGGCAGTGGATTGACACGAGGCACATACAGCCCCCCAGCGTCGAGCCTTACAGCGGAGTGCAGCACGGTGTCAGTGGGCACCAGGGCGGCAACGACTCGGGCATGGTGCGCCTGACGTTTGCGACAAAGTACCTGAGCGGAGGGGGGCGCAGTAGCAGCACTGCCTTTCACGCAATCCCAGGCACTGCCATCACCGTCGACGCTCGGCGCGCTTGCACTATGGTCTTGCACTATTGGTGGGAGGTAGAGGCAGGACCGGACGAAAGCACCGGAGGCGGGCAGGAGACCGACACAGACCGGCAGGTTTGGATAGCGCCCTACGTCAACAAGCCTGCAACCGCATACTCTTCATACAGGGGACACTCGCAAGAGTGCGTCAATGTGCAGGATAGCACCAACCTGTGGGCGAACCCAGCCAACTATGGCGCGACAAAGCCCTATACCCTCGCAGGGGCATACCAGTCGCGCGACGGTGTGCTTGTGCATTCCGCTCCGAACGGTGTCGTCACCTTCGGGCTCGCCGCCCACTCACAGATAGACCGCGTCGCAGTCGTCAACTGGGGCGTCGCTATCGAGTCCTTCTACCTCTGAGGTCTTCATGTCCGCAATCGCACTCGGCCTTCTCGGACTCGGCGCAGCCAAGGCCGCAGGGGGCATCGCTCAAGGTGTCGGCGCTGCTCGAGCAGCGAAGGCCATGCAGCTTACACCGCAGCAACAGGCCGAGCTTGCCCGCTTGCGCGCGCGCCAACGCAAGGGGAACCTTGGGCTCACAGCAGCAGAGGAAGCCCGGATGCGCAGGCAGGCCGAAGGCGCGCAGATGGGAGTCACGCGCGACCTTGAAGCAATGGCGCTGCAGCAGGCAGCAGCCCAACAGGCCGGCGGTCGGGCAGTCATGGGGCGAGACATCTTCCTGCAAGAGCAGGCCGAGCAGCAGACGCTTCGAGGCATGCAGCAGCAAGAAGAGCAGAGCATTCGAGAGGCCGACACTGCCGAGCGTCAGGCCGAGCGAGCGGAGATAGCAGCCCTGCAGATGCAGTCACAGCAGGCAGAAGCGCAACGACGGGCAGGTATTGCGCAGGCAGTCAGCCTCGGGCTCGCCGGTGCGGCAGACGTAGGCATGCAGGCGGTAAGCATGCAGCACGCAGCGAAGATGCAAGAGGCATCTATCCCCAAGCTCGATGACCTCTCGCTTTACCGAGGCTACCAGCCGCAGCCCGTCGGCTTCGAGTTCGGCGGTCTTGTCCCCCCAGTCCGCAGGTGAGTTGATGGCTACCACGAGCTTCGCAGGCCGCAGGCCGCAGTACATCGAGAGCTACGCGCGCACAGTGTCGAGCTACCAGCGATACTTAGACATCGCCCGAGACATTCAGGTAGAGCAAGACAGGGTCAACTACCTCGACAGCCTGATGGCTTCCGAGCGGCAGAACCTCACCAACCTCAACGAGGTCTTCCGGGTACGGCCGCAGGACTTGGGCAGCGCTCAAGCACTCCTGCAGCAGCAGTACGCAGGCGAGGACGCAGCACGGCGCAGGGTAGCGTCAGGCGCAGCGGGCAGGGCAGCAGGCCTACGGCTACCCAAGGCAGTCAGCGACCAAGTCAAGCGCGAGCTCGCTGCGGGCAAGCCTATCGACGCTCGCAACACTGCCCTCGGTGCCATCACTGCCGACACCACACCCGAGCAAGGCCGCGAGCTTCTCAACTTGCTTGTGCAGGGTGGCCTTGAGGCCGGCGGCATCGATCAGGTGCGAGGGCAGCTACAGCGAGTAGCCAAAGGCCGAGCCCCAAGCGGAGCAGCACGAGCAGCCAGCCCCGAAGAGCAGGCCGTCGAGCGAGCGACGCAGCAGCAGCTTGAAGCGGCATTCTTCGCCGGCCCTGCAGGCATTCGCGGAGGGTACGACGGGCAAGCCATCGTAGAGCGTCGACAGCAGACCGCAGCGCCCGAGGGTGTGAGCTTTTCGACCGAGGCCGAAGCCTTCGAGTCAGCCCTTGCAGCGATGCAAGACGGAGCCCTCGCAGTCGAGGACTTCGCAAGCGAAGCGGACTTCAAGTATGCCAAGGCGCTCTACGACGAAGCCGCAGCAAAGCAGGCATACCGTAACGACCAGAGGGTCAACTTCGAAGGCGAAGTGCTTGCGAGTCGCGCACGAGTAGCCGAGCTTGAGCAGCTACGCACCGAAGCACCGGGTGCGCAGTACACCGACCCTACCCGCGAGCGGTTCAAGCGCGAGCTCATCGCCCGAGGGTATGACCCCGACCGCAACGGGGGCAGATACCTGCAGTACCAAAAGAGCCCATACTACGGCGCAATGGTAGCAGCCGATGACATTGTGCAGTCTGTCATCTCCGGCGATGTTGCGCTTGAGGCAGTGTCGCGAGAGCAGCGCATGGCAGCAGACCTCGTGCGACAGCTCGACGCAACGGGCAAGCCCTACGACATCACGAAGCTCGAGAAGCAACTGGGCAAGGTGCTCAAGGGTGAAGAGCTGCAGGGGGCGCTTGCCTTCGCTCTTGCTACGAAAGAGTACGACACCCAAGGACTCGAAAGCCCCAGCGAGCGAGAGCTACAACGGGCAGCAAAGCAGCGAGAAGCCAAGGCCGAAGAGCAGGCCGTTGCCGATGACGCAGCCATTACCGCAGACCTCGAGGGAGAGCTTGACCAGCAAGCGCTCTTCATGCAGCGCCTACAGCGAGACACCACAACCGACCGCGACATCCTTGGGTCTCGCATCGCTGCGTCTCTCGCAGCAGAGCGCGAAGCCGTAGCGCCTTTATCTGCGCCCCCTCGCAGGTCAGTAGACCTCGATGTGGAAGTAGACCCCACCGACCCTCGCTTCGTCTACCGAGAGACGGCAGATGGATACCAGGTCATGCAGGAAGGACGCGAGCCCTACAACGTGCCGAGAGGCTCACGAGCTGCTCGCAGTATCGAGCAAGTGCTTGCAGGCGGTGCCCCGCTCCGACCCGTACAGGCAGCCTCCCCCGATGCCCCAGCCGCACCCGCACCCGCACCCGCACCGGTCGACTCGGCTGCAGCGCTTGCCGCGTATACTCCCGACGACTCCGCAGCGCCTGCAGGCGAAGCCGAGCCCCCATCGCCACCGGCTTTTGATTACCGCAGAATGTCTGACGAAGAGCTTGAGGCTTACCTGCGATGACCCCAGCCGACGAAGCACGCAGGGAGCTTGCACGCAGGGAGCTTGCACGCAGGGAGCTTGCCCGACGCCAAGAAGCGCGGAGGCTTGCACCCGAGCCTATCGCCGAGCTCGAGCTTCCTGCCCCCGACATCCCGCGAGACCTCGCTGCAGCGCGAGAGGAAGCGGCACAGGCTGCGACAGCCGAGCGCATTAAGCCCCGCCAAGAGATGGTGCCGACCGGTGAGGTTTTCAACGAAGAGGCGCGCATCCTTGAGCAGGAGAGACGGGCAGCAGCAAGGCAGGCAACTCGAGTGCTGCAGCCGGGGAGGGAAGAACCGCAGGACGTAGCCCCCGAAGGCTTCGCGCCTTTCCGTCCTACCCGCATACAGACGCGCCAGATACCCGCCGTGCTGCCCTCGGGCGAGTACGTGACCGAGAGGGTGTATGTCTCTCCGACAGGCGAGGAAAGCCGCCCTACGGCCTCGCAAGAGGCAGCGGAAGTCTTTGCGCTGCAACCGATCTTAGGTGCGGAGTCTGCGCGGCAGATGGGTGAGAGAATCCGAGCGAGGCAGGCAGACATAGACCGGCGCATCGCAGCAGGTGAAGACGTCGGAGTCCTCGAGACTGCAGGGCCGCTACTCTCGGGCATCCTCACCGAGGCAGGCGAGAGCGCCGGAGTAGTAGAGACCGAGCTCGCTGCAGCGATGCGCTCTACGCTTGGATGGGTGTCTGCCCTCGCAGCAGAGGGATACTTTCGGGGCCTGGGCTACGAAGTCGATGCAGACGGTGTGCCCGTAGACCCCGATGACCTCGGGCTTGCCATTGCGCAGGGCCGCCGCACCCTCGGTATTCCCGACGTCGTCTACCCCCTGCAGCTACCGAGCAAGGTCGGTCGAGAGCTTGCCGGCCTGGTGTCTCCTGAGGCCGAGCAGAGCCTCACCAACCTGCTGCAGTCTGTGCCGCAGCTCGCCTTTCCTACTCCGGGCGTCGCAACGCAGTCGCAGACGAGGAAGGTGACGACCTTTGACCCCGAGGGCAGGCGCACGGTCTCGGTGATGGAAGTGCCCAACCCGCTTGAAGACTTCGCAGGATGGAAGGAAGCGGAGGGGGCGCGCATCGCGCAGAACGTCGCAGCCGGTCGCACTATGGGCGACGAGTTCCTTGACGCTCCTGCGGTGCGCGACTGGTATGCCTCGGTTTGGGGCGACCCCGACGCTGCGTACTGGGCAGGCAGTCTCAGCGAGCTCTTCATACCAGCCGGACCGGGCACTGCTGCCCGAGGTGCCACGAAGGCCGTCAAAGCAGCGACGCAGACAAAGGCTGCAAGCCAAGCCGCTCGCTTAGCTATCCGCTCAGCGGAAGCACTCGAGAAGGGCGGCATGACAGGATGGGGCAGGCCGGCGAAGGCCGCACAAGCCGCAGCGCTTGAGCTCGCCAACCCTATCGCAGACCTCGCCGCAGCCATCACACCGGGCAGGGCATCCGATGCGCGCGTAGTGCGGAAGGTAGCCGAGAACGTGCTCAAGTCTGGAGCGCTTGACGAAGCGACTGCAGCCCGAGCTATGCAGGCTGTCCGGTCCGGTGCCACCGTCGAGCAGGTCATTGCAGACGTCACCCCGATACTTGGCGAGAATGCCGAATACTTCGCGCGCCGTTTCCGGCTAAACGTGCCCGATGACGTCGTTATGGTGACTACGAACGTAGGCGTTCCCCGAGCACATGAGGCCGCCCTACGTCGTAGCCTCGGTGCATTCCGTCGAGAGACCTACCGGGGCTCGCCTCGGGACGTAGTAGACCGCCTGCCCGATGCCATCGGCGCAGAGCTGAGCAAGTTCGAGCGCTGGCAAGACGTCCCTGCCAGCTTGCGAAGCGAGGCGGCAACCCTCCTTGAAGACGCGCATGCCATCAACCGAGCACCGCAAGTCGCTCGACTCGCCCGAGACCTCACAGCAGCGCAGACCTACATCACCGGGCAGACCCGAGGCATAGACCTGCTGCTCAAGTCAAAAGCATTGCAGACACCCGCAGCAAGGCGAGCGAAGGCCGTGCTCGGTGGCAGTCGCTACCTCGAGGAAGAGACCGCTGCAGTCGCACGAGCTCGCGCAGACATCCGAGCAGCAGCGCAGACGGAGCATGCACGCATCGGGCAGCGCATGACAGCCAAGTCGCGAGAGCTCGGCAGTGCCGACGATGCAGCCAGCGCCATCTTCCGCGAAGAGCTTGCCCGGTCCCCTTCGCCTATCGATGCCAAGCAAGCATGGGTCAAGGTCATGGGTGCGATGTACGGCGACGAAGACAAAGCGCTGCAGCTCTTCACTACGGCCTCGAGGCGCGGACTTATCAACGAGATAGCGACCGAGATGCCGACGGTAGCCACGGTGCGGGCAGTCGACCAGGCTTTGATGAAGGCCAACGTGCCCGGCCTCGCAGGCGCGCGGGGCTCCTCGAGGCTTACCTCTTGGATGGCACCCGACTATCAGAAGGCGCTACTGAAGGTCGCAATCGACGAAGGCACAAAAAAGGGACTCGCAGCCCGAGGGCGGTACACCGAGCAGCTCGGTAGCGCAGTCGAGAAGGTGACAGCGCAGGCAGGCGAAGTGCCGACCGGCTTTGATCGATACGTCGCAGCATTGACCGAGGCGAAGAGTGTAGAGGTGCCCAGACTGCGCACAGGTAGCGGTACTCGGCCTCGAGTCTACGACGTAATGCAGTCCCATGCCGAGAAGGTTCTTGCGGAGAACGGCGAAGAGTTCGCCGAGCTAATCGAAGGCATTAGCCCGAGGGCGCGAGCTTCGGTGCAAGGTGTCATCAAGACAGCCGGTGAGTTCGTCTTTACGACAGGCCGCCGCAACATGGTCCAGAATGCCAAGTATGGCTACATTCTGCCCAATGTCGTAGGCTTTCCTTATGCCCTCTTTAGGCAGGCTTTGACTCCCCTATTGACTGTAGGGCTAAAAGAGTCGGGCGATGTGCTTGAGCGCATCATTCGCAGGAGAGTCTTCGGGGGCGGACTTACTACCGACGACGGTGTCTACTACACCGGCAAGCAGCTGCAAGACCTCGCCGAGCAGACCGGCCTCGGGTACTCGACTGTGAGCAGTGAGCGGGTAGGAAGCCTTGCCGATGACCTGCTGAGGGATGCCAGGCGAGCAGCAGAGGGACCGCTCGAAGGGGCGGCAAAGCGCGCTCTCAACCCGTTGGACAAGTCGTTCTACACCCGCACGGCCGAAGCCTTCGAGATGAGCATGAGGCAAGCCGCTTTTGAGGCATCGCTCATCAAGGGGCAGGCACCGAGGCAGGCAGCGGAGACAGCGCGTCGCACCATGTTCGACTACAGCGAGGTGCCCGGTGTCATCCGTGACGGCATTGGGCAGTTCGTAGCGACCGCAGCCGGCAACACGAAGCTCTACACCGAGCTGCTCAAGGCTATAATGAGCAACCCAAGCAAGGCGCGCGTACTGCTCAAGGCGAAGATGCAGCAGGCGCGAGCGCAGGACCCGCACAACTTGCACGGAGACAAGGCGCTCAAGTCTCTCGGGCTGGTGACTGCAGGCGATGGGGTCTTCTTTGGTCCTGAGCTTCCCCTCTTTGCTGCGCCCGAGGTAGCGCTTGGCATGGCTCGGCAGGGTGACCTTCTGCTGCAAGACCTCAAACAAGCAGCCAGTGCGAGCGAGCAGGCTGGGGCGATGGTTGACCAGGTCGTGGAGGGCACAACTACACTGACCCGCACCCTCGCAGACGAACTGCTGCCCGGTGTCTTTGCTGCAGCCGAGAGCTTCGCGCAGGGTGACGGCTACCAGACGCAGGGAATCGAAGGCGCTGCACCGGTCAGTGATGAGCAGATGTTTTGGGCAGCAGCGCTCTACGCTCACCACCTCGACGCAGGCCGCGAGTCGGGCGCTTGGGACTGGTTTGAGCGAGTGCTCAAGCCGCAGACTGTCCCGCCCCCTGAGCAGCTCGCACACCCTGACCTTCCCGAGTATTGGACAAAGGCACCCAAGGGGATGCCTCACCTACTCTGGGGCAGGGATGAGCGAGGACTACCGCTCTACAAGGTCATCGAGCCGAGCGAAGAGGGTGCCGATGCGCTTGCCTTGATGCGCACCCTCACACCCGAGGTCATCAACAAAGCACTCGTTGCAGGCACTTCGGCAGTCGAGCTCGTGCCGAGAGAGGACGGCAAGCCCATCACCGTCTACGGAGGGTCCACACTACCGGCAACAGGCGGGCAGGCTGCAGCGGCCGCACTGCTCGAGCAGGCACCGGTAGCAGACCCCGAAGATGCCCGCAGACAGCAGGCGCTACAGATTCAACAGATACTCACCGGGCAGTGATACACTGCCTTCGTTGTCGTCCACGCATGCGGAGAGACCACTATGCCCACTCGGATTACCCACTTCTTGCATGACAGCCTTGTCACTGGCAGTCAATCGCTCGGCACATCGTTCGCTACTGCTGCCGTGCATGCGCATGACCTGCAGGCCAACCTCCCCAGCTTTCAACGACAGAAGCGCAACTACCGGGGCCTTGTGGAAGGCTTGCATCTCAAGCTCACGAGCCCAGGCGCACCCAGCGCGACGAAGGTGACGGTGCGTATCTGCGCAGATGCAGCAGGTGACGAAGTGCTCGTGCCCGACACCGAGGCAACGCTTGTCGCCGGTGTGACGACAGCCACGGTGCAGGCTGCGGCCTTCGCAGTCCGCCTGCCTCTCTTCCAGCCGCTCGCCGGACCGGGCAACGGTACGCTCTACGTGTTTGCCAAGGTCGACAACGCAGGCACTGTGCCCGTTCTGACTCAGTCTACTGTCACTTGGACGGAGTAACCTATGTCTCTCGTCCCATGCTTTGACCCAAGTACCGGCGCATCAGGCGGCCCAACTTCGGGCGGTCCTTGCCCTCCCTGCCCTCCTGACACCGGGCGCTCGTGGCAAGTCTACAAAGACTTTGACCTTGAGAATGGTGTCAGTCAGGGGCCTTACACCGCTGGCAGCGGCACAAACTACGTCCTCACCGACGCTACGGCCTCGTGGAGCCTTACGGTCAACCTCAAGTCGGGCAGCAACAACGGCACAATGGAGTTGGTGAACGGTTCGGGGCTCCAAGTCGAGGGAGTGAACTCGACCGGTGGCGTAGTCGGTCTCGCGTTTCTTTTGTCTGAGGAAATCCCCGACCTCAGCTATGAGTGGCTTTGCGAAAACCCCCTATGCGTGCAGGTTGTCATTGACGACTACGACATTCAAGCCGATGACTTCTCCGGTTTCATCTGCGGTCTGAACAACACAACGTCGTACACGAGTGGCAAGTACAGGAGCCTGTTTTTCCAAGCAAGAACTGGCTCCGCTACCGAGCAAAGAAGTATCCGCACCAACGGGTCAAACACCGCCATTGCGGCACTTCCGAGCCTGCCTCCCGCTCAAAGGCGCATGGACTTTGTCTTGACCGACGGTGACAGAATGTCGGCCAACGTCTACGACGGAGTTGGAACCGCTCTCCCTGCGAAGGATTTCTTCGACTTGTCGGGCAATTACCTACAGTGCGGCAGCTGGGGATTGTCGAGAGACACGTCTACCACGCAGTACACAAGCAATATGCGGCTCGTGTTTGCGGTAGTTCAAAAGCTGAAATGCACAATCAAAGCAATCCGCATCCTCCGGTTCGAGGCGACCCCATGATTGACATCGATGAAAAGCAAGTCGGCACTGACGACTCGGGCCGCCTCGTGATTGAGTGGGACCTGGACGCAGCGGAGCGAAGCGGCGAGACAGCTAAGCGCGTCCCGCTCGGCGACAATCGTGTAGTCCTCCTGCGGGTCGGAACTCAGCGGAATGTCGAGGTGCTCGACGGCTTGACCAATACCGAGCTCGCGCAGCGACTCAAGCAGGCGCTCGAATGAGCTACCACTACTCCAGCCGAAGCAAACAGCGCTTGTCGACCTGTCACCCTGACTTGGTGCTGCTTTTCACCGAGGCACTCGCCGACCCTGCCTGCCCTTCCGACATCAGCATCCTCGAAGGGTTCCGGGGGCGCGAACGGCAGAACCAGATGAAGGCCGAAGGCAAGAGCCAGCTCGGGTGGCCGCTAAGCCGCCATAACGAAGTGCCAAGCATGGCCGTCGATGCAGCGCCCTACGTGGGCGGCGTCTCTTGGGACTGGGACCATTACCACCCGCTTGCGGCGCACCTCAAGGCAACGTGGAAACGGCTACAGACAGAGGGGAGAGTCAGCCCTTCGCACCGGCTACTATGGGGCGGAGACTGGAAGTCGTTCAAGGACGGCCCACACTGGCAACTCGACACATGAGACGGAGACACCGATGCCCATCAAGACACGAGTCCTGCGAGAGTTGGGGCGAGCCCTGGTAATGGGGTCCGCTCGCGAGCTCACCGATGCGCTCGACGCAGCTATTGAGCCGAAGGGCGCAATGTGGGAGAGGGTGAGCGACCTTGCAATTGCGTGGATGGTGCAGCCAATCATTGCAGGTCGCGCCGAAGTGCTCGCAGGCATTCGTGACGCGCTTGAGCAGGTAGACGTCTGATGTTGCTCATGTTGCTTGCCGCTGGCGCATGGGCGCAAGAGGCCGCAGCGCCCCACGTCCAGGTAGCTACGGACATGTGGGGCGTCGGTGGTGGCGGTATCGCGGGTCTTCTGAGCGCTATTCTTGCCTTGACGGTCAAAGATAAGCTACTCTCACCACGTGAGACTGCTGTGGCGGCAGACTCAGCGACCCTCCATGACATGCAGACGCGAGTCACTCGACTCGAGCTGCAGCACGAGGCCTTGCGTGACACCCAGCGTGACCTCCGACAGCTCACCGAAACCCTCGGGCAGCTCATCCGAGACCTTGCGAGCAAGGCGTAGGCTGCAGGCAACGCAGCTTCTGGCACTGCACTGCCTGCTTCTGGTGTTGTCACTCAGGGCAAAGCTGCCCGGCCATCAGAACGGCAGGTCGGGCGAAGGTGCGTCTGCGTTGTAGCCGTTCCCGAAGCCTCCGCGATTAGAGCTCGGCTGCTGTGCCTCGGGCTTAGGACCGCAGAACCCCCAGTCGTTGACTTCCACTTCGAGACTGCTGCCTTCAGTGCCGTCCTTCTTGTGGTACTTGCGCAGGCTGGGCACACCGGTGACAGTCACCCAAGAGCCCTTCGTCAAGTACTTCGCAGCGGTCTCGCCCCGCTTGCCCCAGATGGTGCAGCCCCACCAGGTGGTTTGCTTGTTGTCTCCCCAGCCTGAGTCGTTGGGCAGCGAGAGCTTGCACAAGCTCTTCCCGTGTGGCGTCTCGCGCAGCTCAGGGTCTCGGGCAAGTCGGGCGGTGATTGTGATGTATGCGGGCATGGTGTCCCCTTACTTTTGTTGGGTGTAGTAGGCAGGAACCTCGACGAGTCGTTCGCGTTGGTAGCCGGGCCAGCTGTTCAGGCGTTGGCACTCGTGGAAGGTCTCGGCAAGGTCAAAGTACAGCGACTTGACTTGCTCAAGCGTTTCGGGTCCGAGCTCGCAGGCGACGGTATCGTGCGGGGCAGAGGTCTCGGCATAGAGTGCGATGAGGCGAGCGTCATAGGTCTCGTTGACCGGTAGGCCGAACAGGGCGCAAGCTGCTTGCCAGTAGTGGTAGAGCTGCAGGTGAACGAGATAGCGCCCCATTGAGTGCGTAAGGCTGTGCTCATCGAGTGCGCTGCCTGTCGTCTTCAGGTCGGCCACAATCAGTCCGTGCTCTTCGGAGTAGTGCAACAGGTCGAGCTTTGCCTTGCAGACACCGAAGAGGCCATCCCAGACAATCACACGCTCGACGTGGGTGCCAGGGTGCCCGAGTAGCTCGAGCAGCAGCGGGTGACGTGTCGCGGCACGAGCGACCTCGAGGGCGTTCATGTGCTCGGACTCTGTCAGGATAGCCCGACCTTCGGCAGCAACGCCGGAAGCCCACTCTTTGTAGGCCTTCGTGCGCCGGCTTCCTCCTTCCCAGATGGCGTACCGAAGCTCGAACTCCGAAGCCTCGAACGTCAGGCAATGGATAGCCGAGCCGAGTACCATGTTGATGGTAGGGGGCTTCTTTACGCTCAGGCTGTGCTGGTAGAGCTTGGGGCTCTTGACCAGCTCTTTGAGTGCGCTTGCGTTGACTGCGTCGTAGGCGAAGTAGTCCTCGTCTGTCCAGGTCGCGCACTCTTCGGGTGTAGGTAGTGTCCTCATGTTGTCCTCTCTTTGTGGTGGGTGAGCACGGCAGCGAGTGCTTGCCATGCGTGCGACGACACACCCCGTAGGGGGCCTGCCTGTCTGTAGTGGTGGGTGTCAGGGTCAATGCCGTGCAGCTCGATGAGGCTGCGACGTATGGCACTGTCTGAGCGTCCCCAGGTCGCCTTGACTGTCCTGCGGTGTACTGGGCACACCTGCAGCCCGAGGCCGTGCGCGTACTCCCAGTAGCGCCCGAGCATGACCGTAGTGTGGATGACTGACCAGCTCGGCGGGCCTGGGTGGGTGTGCTCGATGACTACGGTCGGGCAGTCAGCTGCGAGCTCGGCGATGACTTCTCGAACTCGGGCAGAGTCGGCCTTGCCTTCGGAGAGTACGACCTCGCCCAAGGGTGCCCCCTCCGCAACGGCATAGACCACGAGGCCGCACGTAGTCGGACCCGGATCGATGCCGATGAAGAGCGACGGCATCAGACGCGACCCACGAGAGCGCGAGGCATAGCCCATGTAGAATCAAAGACTCGGATGAGCTCAGAAGCGACCTTCAACCGGCCTACCTTCTCCGCGACTCGGCGTGCAGCCTCGTCGCGCGCTTTTATGTCCTCGTCGAGCATCAACAAGATTCCTGCGACCTCGCGCTTGAGGTCATCGACCTGAGAGGCCCAAGCCGTCACCACGCTACCCGAGGCAGGGGCAGGCCTCTCGACCAAAGAGTAGTAGTAGTGCCCGCCCTCTTTGCGCTGCACTCGGGACAAGGTGCCAGTAACAACCATTACTGTGAGCTTGTCGCGCATCTTTTCGTAGGCCATACCCGAACATCCCTCAATGCCAAGATGCTTCGTGACCCTGCCCATTCGGTGTTCCCCTGGGGTCGTCTCGAAGAAGTCAATGATGCGGGCAGTAGTGTCGTCGTTGTTGTCGAATAGCTGCATGGTGTCCTCTCATGTGCTCGGTGTGGTTTAGACTTGCTCGGTGATGGTGGCCTTGATGATTGCGAGGCCGTTGGCGCTATCCAGCCACGCATGGCAGTTCTTGAGCTGCGAGGGACTCATAGAGCCAAGCGTCCCGCGCTTGCTCGACTTCGCCCACGTATTGAAATTTGCAACGGTCAGTCCTGCCCCCTCGAGCTCGGCAAGGATGAGCGACGCCCAGTCCTGAGTAGCGGGCACCGTGCGCCGAGCAGGCCTGCGTTGCACCGTTCGCGAGCTTGCTGCGTTGCCGTCATCGTCCTCGACAGGAAGGCCTACGATGGACTGCAGGGAGTAGCGCCGGAGGTAGGTGATAGCCGAGCCCACTGCCTGCGCGTCTGCCTTCTTGCCCATCGGAGTTGCGACCGTAGAGCTGAGCATCTGCCCGCTGCTGTGGATGAGCACGGTCGTAAGCTGCACGAGGGACTCATCGAGGTGAGGCAGCTGCAGAACGCCTACACCGTTCTCATTAAGTACGGGAATGACTGCGCCGATGACGGCAGACAAAGACGCGAAGCTGCTGCGAAAGTGCGGGTTCTTGCTGTCCTTGACGGCTGCGCCCATAGACGCTTGAGCCTTGATAAGGGCGGTGAATAGGTCTTTTCGGTCGTCGGTAAAGCTATACAGTTCAAACATGGTGTGTCCTCTCATGTGCTTGTGGTGAGTTCAAAGTCGCTACGGGTGAGCTTCTTGATTGCAATAATGCCAGTGTCGCTGCCCTCTGCCGGGCAGTCCTTGAAATAATACGTGACCCCAGCCGAGCGATACCGCAGGAACCCTGCGCCGTGCAGTGCCGAGCTCAGCGACAGCCCGAAGCGCTGCGTGCTGAGGTTGGGGTCTACGGCACCGGCAAACTCGGCAACGGTGAACCGGTTGCGCCTGCCTCCCTTGTTTGCGTCGTGCGCCTTCGCTGCGCACTGGGAGAACCAGTCGAGGTACTGGAAGACTCCGTTTGCGCGTCGGTTCTCTCGTGTCTCTTCTTTGTTGAGCCACCACTCTTCTCCCTGGTCGTACGCAACATACGACTCGGCAAGAAGCTGGTCACGGTACTTGCGCAGCCAGTCGAGGCCGGCAGTCTCACCCCGGCAGGGGATGACCCAGTACCTACGGCTGCCCGTTCGATCTCTGAGCACATCTTGCTCATTTGAGGTCATCGTGATGACGGTGTGCCTGCGGTATGTCCGCAGCTTGCGCCCGAAGGGAGGCCGGAATCGGTCGATGGCAGAGGTGATGAATGCCTTGCGTGTCTCTTGGTCTGCGTTGCTGCTGCCCGCCATCTCGGCGTCTTCGTAGATGAGAGCCGAGTAGAGCTGCATGTAGCTGTCTTTGTCCTTGATATTGAAGCGGGTGTCACTGTAGAGGCCGTCCTGCCCTGGCCAGTTCGCCCACTCTCGCCACACTGTGCTCTTTCCCCAGCCTTGGGGACCGGTCAGCAACATGCAGGTGTGAAGCTGACAGCCAGGCGAGAAGAGCCGAGCCATTAGACCGACGCACCACTTCCGCGAATATGTGCGGTGAATGGGCAGGTCCTCGACATTGCAGACCTCCAGCAGCCATCGGTCAATCCTCGGGCACCCGTCCCACTTGAGCGCCTTGACGTAGTCCTGCACAGGATTGCGGGTGAACTTGCGGCAGACGTACTCGACAGCAGAGAACAGCATCTCGCGACCAATACGCCAGTGCCAATCGTAAGCGGTCTCCATGTGCGTAACGACGCGCATCCAGACACCGTCGTCAATGACATCGTGCCCGTCCATCTCCTGTTCTCTGAAGGAATCAAACCAGAGGTTGAAGGCTGCGTCATGGGTGAGCATGGTGTGCAGGTTCGTCATCGAGTTCTTCACCCTGCCCGGTGTGCCGTCCTTCTTTGAGGCTTCGCGACGCAGCTCGGCTAAGCCCGGTGTGCTCGCAGGTTTGTAGGTGTTCCAGTAGCTTGTGGCGTTAGGGGCGCTGTAGTAGCGCATCCTTCCGTCATTCTCGCGATGGAAGAAGCCACTGCCGACACTAGTGCCACCGTACGGGCAGATGACCTTCAGCCGCTCGCCTGGGGCAAGGGCATCGGCGCACTGTTGCCACGTTCTGCCGTCTGCGAGTCGCTGCGTCCGAAAGTCGCAGTCTACAGACTTCGCCTGTCTCGGTCGCTTGCGGGCAGGAACCGGACTTGGGCGGGCTGTCGCCTTGTTTTCCGTGAGCTGTCCTTGCTTGCCGTGCTGCGCTTGCAGTCGGCCTACGATGTCGGAGGTGAGCACAGTATCGGAGGCCGCGACAACCTCGACAGGCTGAAGACGCCAAGCACACTTCGTGTTCATGCTGCCCGGTGCCCTTGCGAGTCGGGCGCCTACATCGTGCGTCCGGTCGTATGCCTTGTGGTAGGTCGTCAAAGGGGGATGGAAGCCCTGCGCAAGCTCGGCAGCACGTGCGTTCACCTCGTCAACAATGGCAACGTGCAGAGCCTGCAGGGCAGCCTTCTCGCTGCGCATCACCTCGTCTACAGCGTAGTGGAAGTGATAGCCCCAGCCACTACATATAGTGAGCGTCGGAGGTGCGCCCATGGCAGTCTCGAGCAGTCCTCCAACGTCTTGCAGCAGGAGGTCTAAGAAGCCCTGACGCTGCTCGTCGGGCATCTGGTACATGTGCGCCTTGCGGTCTGCAGCCTTGTCGGGCAGTGCGTTGCCTCGAGCGAGGCGAGCAGCGTCCACGAGGCCGAGCATATCGAGGTCAAAGAACAACGAGGTCACACCCCGGCAGTTCTTGACCGAGCGCCCCCTCGCCTGAGCGTCGACGGAGCCCCGGAAGAAGTACCCGGTAGAGATGTAGTCCCCACCGGCAAGCGACTGCTCAACGTACATGCACCCGTCTGGGGGCTCAGGCCATACCGTGCGGACACGTGCGTCAGGGTGTCGTGCGTTCATCGTGCAGTTCCTTTGCTTTGAGCATGAATGCAGTAGCGGCTTCGCAAGCCTCTCGGCGAGTCGGACGGAGCCCTACCTCTACGAGGTCGCCGCCCATCTTGTTGACGCGCCACGCCCAGTACTCGCCCGAGGGCTGCACGTCTGCGTCGAGATACGGTTCTCGAAGGGTGCGCTGCAGCCCGATGCCGAAGACGTACCAGGGGCTGAGTCGAGGTCTCACGATGCCCTCCGTTGGCGTTGCAGATTGTGCCACACGTCTCGCACCGCCCACCGGCTGAGCCGAAACGGCATCTCATCGTCTGCGAGGATAGAGCGGTAGACTTCGCCGGGGCTCATGTCCGGCCAGTTCTCGACATAGATAGCAACCTCTTGCTCGATGACTGCGCGACGCTGACCGCAACCGGGCAAGATGCCGAGCTTGCGACGAAACCACCGGACAGAATCGGCCTTTACGCCCTCCCGGCGCGCAATCTCACGATCGCTTTGGTACGGATTCCGGGCGATAAGCTCGCGAAATCTCGTGGTAAGGGTCGTCTCTTCGGGCAGCATCCCATTGTCAGACCAACGCTTGTAAACCGCCGCCGGACGAATCCCGAACTCATCCCCTGCATCCTTGAGAATGCCTTTCCTCACCTCTTTGTCGGTCTCCGCATAGTAGCGGTCTCGCCACACTGCGGTCTGTGCAAGCTCTTCAGCTTTGAGGGTCATCCGACCACCCCAAGCTCTGCGGCGCAGTCCCAGTAGCCGGCCTCGACTCCTGCGCGGTGCCCGGAGTCGTAGCTGCACCGGGCGAGCGTCAGCGCCATGGCGACGAGTAGCCAGTGTGAGCGGGTCACGAGTCACCCCTACGCAGAGACCACGCGGGGCACGGCGGGGCGTCTCGCGGCGGCATGGACGGGGGCACGTCTGCGTCGAGATACGGTTCTCGAAGGGTGCGCTGCAGCCCGATGCCGAAGACGTACCAGGGAGTCAGGCGAGGCCTCATCCGACTGCCCCCAGCCAGTCCACTTCCGTGAGACTGCCGATCTCGTTTCCCTCGTCCTGCTCCTGGTTGTACTCGTAGCAGAGGAACCCGTCGATCGCGTCGATCTTCTCAGCCAGGGCCCCAAGCATCTTGTCGAGGGACTTGATCGCCTTGTCGCGGTCATCGCCAGCCTCGCCGATGGTCCTGACCATATCCTCGAGCTTGCTCAGATCTGCGGACACGCCAGCAGTCGAGGGCGCTGCTTTGGCGGCAGGGGCCTTACGGCCGGGTCGACGACGGGTCATCCCTCACCTGCCATGCGCTGCAGGGCTTGGCGCTCGATGCGCGCTCTCATGTCCGAGAGGACGATCGGGGCAATGATCTGCTCGAAGTACTGGGGCACGGTGAGCTTCGCGAGGGCGGCGGCGGCTTTGATATTGTGCTCGAGCTCGAGCGAGAGACGGGGGCGGAAGAAGGTTGCGGTACTCACGATGCTGCCTTGTTGTTGAGCTGCTCGAGGGCGGTCATTCCGTCCGCCACTTCGGCAAGGGTGTAGCCGGCAAGCCGGTTGAGGCGCTCGAGGCGCAGGTAGAGGTCTGCAGGGCTTAGGTCGCGCATCTCGTGGACGACCTCGCCAATGTAAACGTCAAGCTTGCGGAGCTCGGCGCACATGCCTTGCGTCGCAGTAGTGCCAGGGGTGCAGTAGTGTCGGAGTGAGTCAGACATGGGGACCTCAGAGGGACATGGCGAGGAAGAGAAGGGTCACAATAATGACGAGGCCGGCAACGTCCCCGAGGTACTCAGCGGGGCTCATGCGATGTGCCGAGCGATGCGGGCAGCGTCGCTGTGACTGCACTCTGAGAGGTCGGAGTCGGAGGGTGTGCCCCGCTCCCACTGCTGACGGGTGCAACTCCACAACGTGACCGTGCTGTCTCGATGAAGCACGAGGGTGTTGAGGCCGTCGCGGTCGGCTTTGCTGGGGCGGTCGGTGCGGGTCATGTGGGCTCCTTGGGTCAGGTGGGACACTTGTACCATTGGGACACATGGCCCACAAGTCCCATCA